>Ga0307966_1000101_pt1 | contig 67373 bp, 49 predicted proteins | sample OrgLakmetagen646_FD_203141 | JGI IMG/M metagenome (GOLD analysis project Ga0307966, IMG submission 203141) | Saline water microbial communities from Organic Lake, Antarctica - #646 | ecosystem: Environmental > Aquatic > Non-marine Saline and Alkaline > Saline | place: Antarctica: Organic Lake... | reverse complement strand
TCATCCAGGGTGAAGTCGGGAAGATCGTATAGAAAGAGTCGCTGACCGGGCGAAACAGCGAGGCAGGGGTCGGAAAGGTCAACGGCCCCGTTGGCCAGGGCGTTCCCTACCACAGCTGATATATAATAGAGTTGTCCGGCTTCCAGGGTGTCGGGCAGGGGGAAGGAATCTACCGAACTGAAAAAGACGGGGTCAACGAGGAAATTACCGGTGCCACTATGAATGACAAAGCCGGTGGTATCATCGCTATCCAAATTGCCTCCCCCTAAGAAGTCGAGGAATATGGAGTCAGCGGTGATGCAAAGATCTATTTGTCCGGTTGGCATATCTCCGGCTTCAGACAGACAGTCGCATAAAATAGGTCCTATGTTTGCCGAAGAGGAGCACCCAGCATCATCTGTGATTTGTAAGGTATAACTCTGACTGTTGTCGAGGGGCTCAGAGGTGAAAGTAGTTCCCGAAAGAGTACCTGGCAGGTCAACGGTAAAGTCGGTACCACTCCCTTGAATATCCAGTACTAAGATAAAGGAATCCTGGCTGGTGCAATCGGTAGAGATAATATTGACCAGGGGAGGTTCTCGGAACGCAATGGTAAACTCAAGAAAGTCGTCACAGGCTGGATTTGTAATATCTAACCGAAAGGTATAGCTTCCGGCTTCACTTACGGTGACAAACGGATTTTGCGCAGTCGGATCATCAAAGGAAATGGTACCCGGACCATTGACCTGCGACCAGCTGAAATTATCCACAAAAGCAGAGACATCTACAAGGAAAAGGGTAGATAATTCACAAAATTGATCATCCCCCAAATAGTCGGCCGTAGGGTTTTCATAAAAGATGACGGGCTGACCTATGGCCACTGATAAACAAGGATCAGTCAGGTCGGGCACACCTCCGAGATCCTCCCCTACGACATATGAAATATAGTAGGTTTGACCAGGCACCATGCCGGGTACAAATGCAAATACGCCCGTTGTATTGTCATCGAAAATGGTCCCGAGTTGATCACCGGGATTATCGTGTAAATAATACCTACCGATGTCATCGGGCCCCTGCGTGCCATCATTATTGTAGATTGCTGTCACGACTTCGTTGTCATCGATGCAGGCTTCGAGCAAGTTTCCCGACATCGTGCCCGCATCGATCAGACAAGGACAGTCATAGCTGTCGCTAATTTCGTCGGTACATCCATTGGCATCTGTGACAGTAAAGGTGAAAGGTGTTCCAGAAGAAATCGGATCGGATGTAAAGGTATTTCCGGGGATGAGATCACCATTAATTTCATACGGTGCGGTGCCGAAATCAATGAAAAACGTAAAGGTGAAATCACCATTCAGATCACAGTTGAATGAAGTATCTACAATTTCCGGAGATGCAAAGATCTCGACTTGCACGGTATCATAGCCCAGACACCCATTGTTGTTTTCTTCAATGGCGATGGTGTATATGCCAGCTTCAAAGACGGTGGCGGTAGTATTCGGGCTATTGGGAGGTGAGAAGGTAATTATATCGGGTCCATCGACATCAATCCAGGAGGCGTCATTGCCGGGCTCTACCAGCGCATCTAAGGAAAAGGTAAAATCGCAAGAGGGGGCTGGAATTATAATTTCTGGTTCGGGTACTTCATTGACCTCGATCGATTCACACTCCGGGCCAAACAAGCCGCAATCTGTCTCCACTTCTAAGCAAATATCGATGGTGCCCGAGGTGGTGAGCACATAGGTTACCATATTGGAGTTGCCTCCACTGAGAATGTCGATGTTTGAACCAAACCAGGAGTAGGAAAGAATATCGGGATCCGGGTCGATAAAGCTGGTGAAAGTATCGCCCACACAGCCAGTCGCTGGCGAGTTAAAAGTGGGTGGAAAATCGTACGTTTCGATGGTCACGGTCAAAGACCCTGGATCGGGGAGACATCCGCTACCTACGATGGCAACAGTTATCGTATTACTACCCCCGGTTAACCATTCGATAGTTACAGTATTCCCCGATTGGTCCACTATAGTTCCATCGTCCACAGTAATATTGTAGCTCTGACCCGGTCCGAGTGTTGGGACTATTGTATAGACATATTCCTGTCCTTCACATACCGTTGTGGGCCCAGTGATCTCTACCGGGTCAGGAGAATTCGTGACCTCAATGGTGATACAGAATTCATCGGAAATATCGCAAGCATTTTCCGCCTGAAAGCAGAGCTCTGCAGGCCCCGAGGTGAAAGTTATACTCACGGTTTCTTCATCCACACTAAAGGCACTGAATCCGCCCTGATTAATAGTGACAATGTATTCAAACTGAGGGTCGAAATTCTCAATGATATACTCAACGGGTTCACCGGGGCATACTTCCAGTGGGCCGGACACATTCGGTATGACCGGTTCCGGAAGTATGGTGATCGTTTCACAATTCTCAGATAAGTCAGCACAAAAGGCCGGCTCATCAATATCGTCTTGCAAATCACCTAAACTGTAAGAACCATTTGGATCCGGAATATCATCGAAATCGATCAGCAAATAGGAAAGCCCACAAATCGTATATGTACCTAAACCAAAGCCGGTAAGATCCGCATCCGGGTCATAAGCGAGAATTTCCTCTGAGTCAGCATCGGCTATGACATAGGTATAACCATATTCGGAGGGATCCGGTTCTGAGCCTGAATAGCTGGGGGGCAGAGATCGATTCAGCTCCGGGTCACCCAGACAGAGTGTATCTATCATTCCATTTATATCTCCCCCATCGGCAAGGCAATCATCAACTTCACATACTACCTCGCATTCTGTACCACTATTATCTTCAAACTCTAGTCGCCAGTTAAACAGAGTTCCGCCCATTAAAACTAGCCAATCATCCCATATTAGCGTCCATTCTCCATTTACATCCCCAGTGAGATTGCTTAGACATTCTGTGGGGACAGACGGATAGTAAACACCCTCGTAGGACTGCCCGATGACATCAAATTCTTCCGTATCAAAGTTGGCTGAAGTTCCGGGGAAGGGCTCAGTGGGCTCACCACAATCTACAAAACAGATGGAAAAGGTATTATCTCTATTAAATTGAGCAAGAAAATTTTGATCTATGAGTTGGACCTGGCTACCGTCAGGTGCCTGCAAAGTAAGTTCGATCTCGCCAATTCCATTGTGGAAAAAATCGAGATGGATTGCTTTGAGTTGTTGTCCGTTCACTCCCAAACTTGGGTTGGTGCCCCCCGTTACTGTCAATGTGGATTCAGCAGATCCTTGCTCTGGAATGGTAAATGGACAGTCACTACATTCGCATTGAGAACTGATCAACTCAGGAAGTATTGTGATGGTTTCACAATTCTCGGAGAGATCAGCACAGAAAAGCGGCTCATCAATATCGTCCTGTAAATCTGTAAGTGTATACGACCCATTGGGGTCGGGAATATCATCAAAGTCATCGATTAGGTAAGACAGGCCACATATAGTGTAAGTGCCCGGACCAAAAGTCGTTAAATCAGCTTCCTCATCATATGCGATAATGACGTCCGTTTCTTCATTTGTGATGACATAGGTATAGCCGTACAAAGCAGGGTCGGGCTCAGCCCCGGGATAGGTAGGGGGAAGGCTGCGGTCGAGGGCGGGATCACCTTCGAATAAGGTGTCGATCCCACCATTGATATCTCCACCATCGGCCTGACAATTTGAAATGACGCAAAACTCTTGACAAATCGTACCACTGTTATCATAAAAATCCAGTTCCCAATTTACCAGGGTGCCTCCGAAGGAGGGCGAGCCGCTTATTTCCAATTCCCAAATGCCATTGACAGAAAGACCATTAAATCTGTCATCGAAACAGCCTCCCGGGTTTCCCTGTGAAGGGAAATACTTTCCGATGTAGGTCGAATCATTGGAATAGCCCGCTCCACTGTCAAAAACTTCCGGAAAGCCGGTATCCGGATCGGCATCTTCTTCGCAATTGATAAAACAAACCTCAAGGGTTACAGTGTCTGAGGTGGAACTCCCGTTCTGTTCAATGAGTCGACTAAAATCAAGGACTCCGCCTCCTTGTTTAGAGAGAATGACATCAATTTCTTCCAGTGAAGCGTGTACTAAGTGGAGTCTGACTGAACGCAACCCTTGCCCGTTTGTACCTATGGTAGGGTTCGTAGCACCAGATATTTCTATCTCTGAAGCTACTCCTCCTGTAACCCCACTATTTAGCTCTACCGGACAGTTCGTGCAGTCGCACTGACCTTGCGCAGAAAAATGAAAAAAGACCAAAAGGGAAGTAAGAAGAAGGTATCGCATAGTAGGTATTAACATCGAATCCTTCAATTTAAACGAATTCAGAAACAAAAGGTCGAATAAAAGACGAATATCACCTGTAAATGTCGCGATTCACCTGAAAACTACACCTTTGAGCACCTTGGGTACTTATGTGCAGGGATTACAGAAAAGGTAGGATAATGCAGAAAGGCATATGTACTTTGGTTCTTGGTTGTTTGAAGTCTCACTATAATTAAGGTTTAAAGTGATTTGTCGGTTAAGAACATTATATAAACAGTAACTCTTACGATCTTTCATAACCTTGCCTTTAGCGGTAATGACACAAGATCTCAATAGCCTACAAATGAAGGCGCACGCCCCCTTGCAATCCAAGGAGTTGAATTTGAGACTCCACCGGGTGGTCTGATTGCAACCAGGAGGCTCCTTGATAGCGGAAGCGGGGGCTTAAGTATAGTTCCAAGCCCTCAGAAATAAAGTAGCCGGCATCCAGTCCGCCCACCAAACTCAGATTTAGGGTTTTTCGATATATCGCTGTGGGTTCGCCAGAACTGGCATCGATGATTTGTCCGGAGGGAGCTAAAACCTTTCCCTGAAATTCATTGCGCAAATGGAAAATAACTCCACCGATGATACCATAGCGGAATTTTCCGATTTGCCTATGGTAGCCCAGAAGAATAGGTAGGTTAATCAAGGTGTGTGTTTTTGCTGTTTGCAGCTGGCGCGTGTATGTGCGCGTTGTGGTAACTGAATCTGCCACATAGACCCGATTGTTATTGGAGTCTATGAAAAAATAAGCCATCTCATCAAATATAGTAATGCGTTCAGAGATTCGTTGCTCTTGCTTCAGTTGGTTTTGAATCTGTTGGTATTCTAAGCCGGCGCTAATCGACCCACCCCAGGTAGTCTCCAAACCAATGAGTATGCCAGCAGAAAAAGTAGATACCGCCGACTCGGAATGATTCCAGGATTGGAGAAAATTCTGATCACCGGTCTCTTGATTGCTGTTGAGGCTATTAGAAATAAGCGGATATCCACCTAAAGCATATCCCTCGACGAATAGTCCAAGACCGAGCGATTTCTCATCGCTACAGCGACTCCATTTCGGGTCACCTGCCGTCAACTGCTGCAGAGATAGAGTAAATAGGTCGTCCTTAAGTTCTAGAGGCGAAACGGCCTTAGCGGGCTGCTGTAAGGTCGCAAGGGTTTTTCTACCAGACGCTGATAGATCTGTTGAGAATGCTTTGACATCAGCTCCCACTGGCTGAGTAACATTCTTTGATTCAGCGGAGAATACCACTTGTTTATCACCTAAGTCGACCGCTGAGCTCATTAAAGAGTGTTCAGAATAATGCCTTGTGCTGTTCCTGCTGGGAAGTGTGCTTGCTTTTTGGACTAGTACGGGCTCGGCTATTGGTTCCTTCGAAGGAGCTTCTAATGTTATCGAAGAGTCAGAAGGTTCGCCGGAAAACCAAACCCATGCCGCTGAAGTCATGAGAAATAATAGAATACCCCATGAAAAGTAAAAGAGAAGTCCTTTGGATTCATTTTTGGGAAGCTGTTGCTCAACAAAAGGCCATAGTGAATCTACATCAGTAGACTCAGTCGCTCCCTGAAAGCTATCTTTAAAGGCTTGATCCATGGGGTTAACTGACTTTTTCATAGGTATTTTTTTGTATCATCATTTTTTGAAGAAGCGCTCTGGCGCGTGTCAATTGAGAGCGAGAGGCAGAAGGGGTGATTTCAAGTAATTGGCTAATCTCTTTATGGCTATATTCTTCAATCACATAAAGGTTAAATACTGTGCGATATCCTTCAGGTAGTTTCATGAGAAGCTGCATTAATTCCTCCTTTTGAAAATTGAATTCCTCCGGTAGGGTCGGTTCGAACAAGTCGGGATTCATTTCTTCCTGAAAAACAAATCGTTTTTCTTTTTTCAACCATCTGATCGCCTCTCTGGAGGTGATTTTTCGTATCCATCCCGTAAACTGGGCTTCCTGCTGAAGCTCCAAATCGGATAGCGAGTGAAAAACTCTGATCATACTCTCCTGAACAATGTCATTGGATTTTGCGGAAGAACCCACATAGCGCCTTGCGACGTTCATTGACAGGGGTGCATAGCGATAGAAGAGCGTTTTTTGCGCTCTTCTATCGTTGTTAATGCACTTTTTTATGAGCTGTTTAAAATCCAATTTTTTTACTACTACTGTTGTACTTCTATTCTAAATGCTCCGGAAATATCGACTGGTGTACCTAGACCCGTAGAATCTCTACTTACAGAACCCATAAAACTACCCCCAATAAATTCACCAGGCGTATCGGAATACTCTGTAATATCTAAATTTAAGTCGGCTGGGAAATTGTTGGTATAATTTACTCTATCATTCCCACGACCTAAAGAGAAATAGTGAAATGAACTTGTATAGCTCCCTATATCAGAGATGACTTCGTCAGATAAGATTTGGACATAGCTTTCATTGCCTTCTAGTCCCAATTCAGATCCAGCAGTCGAGGGGTTCGTTTTAAAAAAGAATGGAAACCCTTGGGGTGGAGTATAAAACAGATCAAGGGTGTCAACGCTCAATTGGAAAAATATGGCAGCCTGATCGCATACTCTGACATTTCCTAAGTCAAACTCTGCAGTCGATGAAATCGTAATCGTTTGCGGCGAGGAGACGAGCCCTGGTCCCGGATCAACAATAGACACCTCTGCCGTTGTTGAAGAACCACAGTAAGGAACAGTAAATTCAAACAGACCATCAGATCCGGTTTCTTCAATATAGTATTTGTTGGAATTCGTGACTATTTGAACGATCGCTCCTTCAATGGGGTTGTTATCGCAATCTACAGCAACCCCGATGACGCTGGTTTTATCGATAGCGCTATTTAAAATATCAATTACTCCTAAATCAGTGTCTTGAGAAAAGGGTCCGTAAGTTTCTTCATAAACGGTTTCTCCACAGAGATTTTTTATCGTTAAATCAAAAACTTCGTCGGCCGGGAATCTTAAAAACTGGAACTCTCCATCTGTGGTCAAAAACCCACCCCGTGATCCGAACAGCGGACTACTGACGTCTACTCTAAAAGCAGAGAGAATGTCTCCGGGGTTTCCGTTGTATGTTACTCGGCCGTTCAAAGTAACAGTGGGTCCTTTCCAATCCAGATTCCAGGAGCTAAAATGACTGACTTCGCCCACAAAGGTGTTTCCATTCTGGGTAGCCATTTCTTCTTCGATCCAAGTCCCTAAGCCTTCATCATAAGACCATACCGGAATATTTTGAGGGGCATCACTCAGCCGTTCCGAGGGTACGGGCCAGGTCAATTCAGCGCGTGCATCATCTGCAAGTTGCAATTCGTTCCCCTGATTATCCAGTAATTCTACATTCATCATTCCAAAGGTACCTAAAACCACTTCATTACCCTCAATGTCAATTCCGCTTAAATCGCCGACTAGCCGCTGATAGAGGTCTTCTGCCGTAGGGTCGATCCATTGCATGGCAACTGAAATAGGTCCTGTGTAGGCCTGCCCACTTTGAGTGACGACTGCATTGGCAGGTAAGCGGACTTGAGCTCCTGAAGGAGTGGAAACAGCTCCGCCTGATCCGGCATCAATAGAGCCTGCGATTTGCCTGTCTAACATTTTAATTTCGGTGTAATTCACTGCATTTTTAACGACATCCACCCGTCGAAAGCCCTCGAATTTTCCGGGAACAGAGACTTTTAAAAAAGCAGAAGAAGCTTTTACCCGAACATTGAAAAACTCGAATTGCCCATAACTATTTGTTTCTGAGGATTTCGAGCCTTCGGCAGTTTGGAGGGTTACTTGAGCGTTTGGTATCGCCTGATTATTTTCATCTATCACCTTTCCGTAAATACTTGATTTCACAATTTCTTTAGGTGTGACTGAGCTAACGGATTCTCGTTCAATATCCAATTCTTCGACGCAACTTTGAAGACTGAAAAAGGCAATAAAACTAAGGAAGAGAAAAATTTTACATTTTGTATGTACCATGCGTTTCGTATTTTTATTTGTATGGGTTTCGAACAATGAACTTTGGATCCAAGCTCTACCTATATAAAACATCTTAGGAAGGAAACGCTGCATGAGATCAAAAAAAAGAAGAAAAAAGTCGAATTCCAGGATGTGGGTGGAACGAAAAGTCTCCGCCTTTAGCCGCTAATTGGGGCTCCGGAGGTGCACAGCTGTTGTTCTGAGTATGCCTTAGACAGGGATAGGAGTGATAGGAGCAAAAAATTAAGACCTGGTCTGTAAAAGAAACTAGGAGTCTGGGCAAAAATTCCTTCGTATCTTTATAGCGAACGGAGGGTTATCCGCCCGTCCGATAGCGATCAACTTGCATGAATATAAATAAATCAGCTATTGATGACTAGAGAAATTATTCTTCAAATCCATTCCATTTCAGGATTTCTGATTTTTGCGATCGGATTATTGCAGTTTATTTTAAAGAAAGGGGGCAAAATTCATGTAGCCCTTGGTAAAATATACTTATTTGGATGGGTATTGCTCTTAGTAACAGGCGCATATCTTGGTGGTCCGCTCATCACTTTAATTGGGATTTTTGGCTTTTATTTTGCGCTAACAGGTTCTAGAATTGCCAGATTTAAGAATAATCCAGTAGGGCTTTTCAATAAAATTATCATCATAGCAGGTGCCTTAGTAATGGTTTCCATCTTGTATTACGGAGTAAAACTTTTCATTTCTGGTGATTCATCTTTTGGAATCATTTTTTTAGTCTTTGGATTACTTTTCTTACTGACCATCCAAAAAGATATTAGAAAGTACCTTAGTATAGGTCCTAAAGTAATTAGTAAGTATGGAAAATTAGATTGGTATTTTGAGCATTTTAATAGAATGAGTATTTCATTTATTGCTGCAGTGACAGCTTTTACGTCTATTCAGAATGTATTCAAAAATAACGTGTTGAACTTCATTCTACCTACAGTTATTGGAGTGGCTCTGATCTCGATTGTCATTAAGCGTATGTCGAAAAAAATGATTGGAAAATCGCCAGATGAGTAAATCCGAAACGCTTCCATCGGCTGTAGCAAGTGTGGTCTGATGGCTTAGAGATGAAGCTATTTTAACTCTATCTATTGTAGACGGACAAGAAAGCGGTTGAACATCCCGCACTTAATTATAGCCGGAATCCATTCTGCCGCATGCTGAAAAAGAAGTACGGTAAAAATTTTAAGCTAAAATTGATAAGATTTGAAGTTATGAAAAAGTATCTGTTAACTATTGTCGTTGTATTCCTTATTCAGTCGGTATGGGGTCAAACGGAACCCATCGGCGATTGGATAGTGAGTCTCAATGCAGGAATAGAAGCCCACGACAAAAGAAATTCTAGACAAGAACGTCTGCTGACGATGCCGCAGGAAAAATATGGGACATACCATGCCGGAGGTCTCATACAGCGCAAGCTGGTAGGCATAAATCGTTTGCGCATTTTTGGAGGGCTTGGATTCAACTATGAAAAAGCGACGATGAGACGAACTTTTCAACATGGTCATTTTATTGATGGGCCTGTTTTGGGTATCTTGCTTTATCAAAATAGATATACCAAACTCAGTGCTCCTACCTCTATTTCCTGCTGGTTTGCGGTCACCGACAATTTTTATCTTTCTGCTCTTGTCGAGTCTAACTGGCTGGTGCATCGGCGCATTACACTTTCAGAAAGTTCCTGGAGAGGTTTCCCTTATTACGAAAGCACCATTGCATTGGAGGACATGCAATGTAGGCTGGGGCTTAGGTATCAGTGGCAGCATGTTATTATTGGTTTTGATGCGAGAGCATTTAATTTCCAAAAAGTTGATAAGATTCTTTTCTCTTCAAGTATTGAAGAGTCCTGGGAATGGCATAATCCATTGCGCTTTGACTTGACGGTAGGATACAGATGGTAAAGAGAGGAATGAACCGGGTAGGGCACAGTAAACAACGAGGCCTGGCCACACCCTCTGGATGTTTCCGGCAGGGATAGCAGCGATATGCACGGGACGGGCGGCCAGTGTAGCCGTAGCGCGAGGAGGCGACAAGTGAAGCCACCGCAGCCGTACGGATACGGGCCGACCGATCCGGACATACAAGCGGATAGCCCGACCGCGCCCGCCGACTGCGGGCGCGGAGCCGGCGGAAAAAGAAGCTAAAATGAGAATGTCATAGAGGGATTGTATACGGTCCTATTCTGCCGGCTCAGGGGAAGTGGAGAGATGTTCCGGGGGTGGAGACTCTCCTGAAAAAAAGGCTTTTGCATTTTCGAGCACGAGGTATAAGCAAGGGACGATGACCAAAATAATAGCGGTGGCAAACACGATGCCAAAGCCGAGGGAAATCGCCATAGGGATAATGTAAAAAGCCTGACTGGAGCGCTCCAAAATAATAGGGGTGAGGCCGCCAAATGTGGTGAGGGTGGTCAAAATGATGGGGCGAAACCTGCGCAATCCGGCTTCGTGAATAGCACTAAACGCACTTTTTTTGTTTCGAATGCCATTGGCGTAATCGACCATAATCAGGGAGTCGTTGACGACCACTCCGGCGAGGGCAATCATCCCCATGAGGCTGACCAAAGAAAGGTCGTACCCCAAAAGAATGTGGCCTATAACTGCACCGACAACACCGAAAGGAATGGCAAACATCACAATCAGCGGCTGGGTGTAATTGTTAAAGGCTAAAGCCAACAAGACATAAATAATGAGCATGGCCATGGAAAATGTGCCCCAAAGTGAGGCGGTGGATTCGCGCATTTCAGCCTGGCTGCCTTCGAAGGTCCAGGTTAAGCCCGGATAATCCGCCCGCAACTGGGGGAGCACTTCTCCATTTATGCTTGCAATTACCTGATTGACCTTATTACTGGGCTCGACATCCATGCCGACGCTTACGATGCGCCGACCATTTCTTCGATTGATGGAGGTGAAGGCCTCTCTTTCCTTTACTTTTACCACATCCAGCAATGGGACTTCTACGCCATCCGGCGTGCGAATAATAAATTCTTCCAAATTTCGAATATCCTTACGCTCTTCACGAGGTAATTTGACCCGAATTTCCACTTCGTTATTGCCCCGCAATTGGCGCATAGCCAGGGCGCCAAAAAAGGCATTTCGGACTTGGCGACCGACTTGATTGGCCGTGAGGCCGAGATTGCGCCCTGCCGGAAGCAGTTCAAAGTCAAGTTGTTGTTTGCCGCGATTGTAGTTATCGCTCACATCCCGGGTGTTTTCAAAGGCATCCATTTTCTCTACAAAGGCTGTGCTGGCACGTTCCAAAACATTAATATCGGAGTGGCTGAGATCGACAGAGATATCTTGTCGGTAGCCACCGGGTCCGCGCTCTGCTTCAAAGGTGATTTGATCTACTCCGCGGATTTCGCCGATGTTGTCGCGCCAAAGGGCAATCAATTCTCTGGCCGACATGTCGCGCTCATCCGGGGGACGCATGACAATTTCCACATCGATAAAACTTTGTCCTCTGACATTGGTCTTAATGCCCTCCGCTACTTCGAACAAATTGTGTTCATCGAACATTTTCCGGGTGGAGGTCGTCACTTCTTCCGCCACTTTTGCCGCTTGGTCTATGGTTGTTCCCACGGGCAAGCGGATTCCGGCCTCTATCTCATCGGCGGCTACTTCAGGCATTAAAATCATACCCATATGGTCGCTATAGCCATATCCTCCCACGATCAGGAGCAACGAAATGGCAATGCTCAGAGTGATGTATTTAAATTTTAGGCATAGGTTGAGAAACGGTCGGTAATAGCGATTCACCAGATGTTCGAAACCGCCGGCAAAACGCTTTTGGAGGTTTTCGAGTTTTAGCAAAAAGCCTTTTTTCTTTTTGTTTTTGATATGTCCCAAATGCGCCGGTAAAATAAAGAGGGCTTCGATGAGAGAGAGCGCAAGAATGACAATGACCACTGCGGGTAAAGGTTGCCAAAATTTTCCGGTTTCGCCGGGAAGGAGCAGTAGGGGAATAAAGGCGATAATCGTAGTAATAATGCTAAAAAAGACGGGGCGACTCACGTTTTTTGCTCCCTCTATGGCCGCTTTCATTGGAGACATGCCTTTTTGGCGATACTCAAATACATTTTCTCCAACGACGATGGCGTCATCCACTACAATCCCCAGCACCACGAGAAACCCAAACATGGAAATCATATTGATGCTCACACCAATCAAAGGGAGGATAATCACACCACCGACAAATGAAATGACCATGCCCATCATCACCCAAAAAGCGAGCCGATACTCCAAAAACAGGGAAAGGATAAACATCACGATGAAGATGGCCAGCAGTCCGTTTTCTGTCAGGAGCGATAGTCGCTCGCGATAATCATCGGCGCGGTTGCTATCGATGCGGTAGTTTATTCCTGGTGGCAGTTGAAAGTTGGCCATCACCTCATTCACCACGTCTTCAATGTCGAGTGGCGATTGGTCGCCCACTCGAAAAATTTCCATACCAATGGCTGTCTGTTGATTAAATTGGCCGTGGAATCCAGATTCTACAAAGTCATCGGTAATATCAGCAATGTCGGCGAGCTTTAGCTGAGCACCGGAGGCTGAAGTGGCAATAGTAATTTGTCCAAACTCGTCTGCCCATTGCTTGCGCTCCTTCATGCGCAGCAAAATCTCTCCAGATTGGGTTTCCACTGCGCCGGCCGGGACGTCCTGGCTGCTTTCTTGAATCAAATCGGCTACTTGTCCTAAGGTGAGGCCGTATTTGCGCAAGTTATTGGACGAGATTTCAATTCGCGTTTCGAAGTCGGGTACATTGTCCAGCGCAACTTGCGTGATCATGGGCTGAGAGAGCAGCTGATTGCGCAATCTTTCTCCAACTTTTCTCAAAGTCCAGATGTCTGCATTGCCATAAATTGAAATTTCCATCACATCCCTTTGCCGATCTTGCAAAACCACTTCAGGTTCTTCTATGTCGTCGGGAAAAGTGCGAATGCGGGTCACGGCCTGGTCAATGTCTTGAAAGGCTTTCATTCGATCCGTACCCGCAATAAGCTCTATACTCACTTCCCCGGAACCCTCTCTGGCCGTTGAAACGATTTCTTTTATTCCCTGAATGCCTCGCACGGACTCTTCTACCGGCATGAGAATGCCCTGCTCCACTTCTTCGGGTGAAGAACCGGGATAGGTAACGTTTACGTTGACAAAATCCAATTGGAACTGAGGGAACACCTCTTTCTGAATATTGTACATGGTGTAAATCCCGCCCACGAGCAGCAGCAACATCAGCAGATTGGAAGCCACGGAATTTCGGGCCATGAATTCAATCATGCCCATGCGTTGTTTGGATTTCTCGTTTTGGGGCTTTTCCATTACTGTTCCTTTTCATTTGTAGCTTCCGTTCGCAATGGAATGCCTTCGGTTACCGTGCTGATGTTGGTCGTGAGTACTTTTGCGCCATCTTGTACCCCTTCGGATATGTAGGCGTAATGGGCATCCATCAGCTGCACTTTTACCTTTTTAATGCTCAGTTTTTCATTTTCCATCACCCAAACCGTTTGATTGGTGCGCAGATAATCGCGTTTTAGGCGAACGACTTCTTCGATGGGTTCCCCTGCGATTTCCACTTCTACAAAACTGCCAATCATCAACTCCGGTTGGTCTTTGTTTTCCAAATTTAAGGGATCGGGGGCTTTGATAAATAAACGCGCTAATCGACTTTGCTGATCCAGAGCGCCGACGCGATTCACCAGGTATCCGCTTCGGTGATCTCCTTCACCCCAATCTGAAGTATTTTTAATCGTCACTTCGGCTCCCTTTTCGCGCTGGCTTGTTGGAAAACGAAGCCATTTCAACTTCTTTACCGGCAGGCTCACTTCCACCCAATATTGTTCTATTCCCACTAATCGGCCCAGGTTGTCCCCTTGATTGAGTTGCGATCCCAGAGAAACCGTTTGGGAAATAATCTGGGCATCAAAGGGCGCGACTACCGATGTGCGGTCCAAATTTAATTGCGCTTGAGATAGCGCAGCTTCTGCGGCCTTTATGCGCGCTTGTACTGCCGAGAACTGAGGTTTGCGTAAGACCAGGTTGCGCTGGTCTTGGGTAAGCGAATCACTACCGATCAGTTTGAGGTCCTGCTTGGCAATATTCTGCCTCCCCAACTCTACTTCCAAATCGGTTTTGGCCTGCATGAGTTCGCTTTTGCGAAGTTCTATTTCATTCAGGTAATCCGCAGGATCTATTTTCAATAGCTCTGTACCTTTTTTTACTCTTCCTCCGGGAACAAAAGCCGGGTTGCGCCTGATGACTTGCCCGCTCACTCGGGAATTTAATTGAATATCTTCTACAGCGACTACGGATCCAGTTGCTTGAAACAGCGGAGTAAATGTACCTTTCTCCACCCGCTCGACGCTGACGAGCATGGCGGATTTTTTTGTAGCTCCTTCACTTTGCGCCGTGGGTTCTGAAGAGTAAATCAGCACCACAATAACAATGGCAGCCAAAAAGATAAGTCCACAAATCAGGGCTATTTTTTTATTACTCATTGATTCTGCGTTTTATTTGCTTCAGCATTTGGCGGAGGCACTTCAAAGTCTCCGGCCAGTGCTCGATAAAGAGAGATTCTAATTTCATATTGTTCCTGCACAGCTTCCAGGAGGTTTCTTTGCAGTTCCTGTTCTTGATCTTGCGCCAGCAGTACATCTAAATATTGGCTAAAGCCATAAATAAACTCGGTGCGCAACTGCTTATTGGTTTGCTGTGCCATTTCCAATCGTCGGCGAAGCACCTCTATTTGTTTGTTTTGGCGCTCTTCGTTAATCAAGGCACTTTCTACTTCGCGAAATGCATTCAGGACGGTTTGACCATAGGTGTAGAGCTGTTGCTTTTTAACCGCTTCCGTGCGATCCACTTCTGCACGTAGTCGTCCCCAATAGAGCAGGGGCGCAAAGATGTCGGCTCCGAGCGTGTAAGCCCAACCACTGAAGAGTTGGTTGTAATTGTTCGATCGAGCTTGAGTAGACAAGTTCAGGGATAATCGAGGAAATTTGTTTCGCACAGCAACCGCCATGTCTCGGTCTGCCGCCATTAAAAAGCTGTAGTCCCTCTGTACATCAGGACGTCTGCGAATTAAATCCAGCGGCATGCCGGCTGCCGGCGAAGGTGGGATCGCGGGCAAGCTGTCCGTTGTCGGCAGATCAAAATTCTGGGGAACTTTACCCAAAAGGACGGCTAATTGGTTTTTGCGTTTGAACTAAGTCCGCTTCAAATTGATACTTCAGACTCTTACTTTGCTCCAATAACTGTTCTTGTCGCAAGACATCCACCCCTTTTACCTGGCCCGCCCCAAAGCGGGCTTTGATGAGTTGTATCACTTCCCGGTTCGTTGCCACTTGCTGGTTTATCAATTCGAGCTGATCCTGGATCACGAGTAATCGAAACCACATCCGTGTCACATTCGCACTTAAGGTCATGGCCGCAGCCTTATAATCGTAGTAATTGCCCTGGATGCGGAAGTCGGCAGCCTGAACGCCCGCCCGAATTCTTCCCCAAAGGTCTACTTCGTAACTGGCAGAAGCCCCAAGCTGGGTGTTTTCCCCTCCGGCAAAATCCGGTTCCGGGCGGCTGATGGCAGTTTGAGCTCCCGCGTCAATATCCGGCAGTAATAGAGTAGATTGAGAGGTGCGAATCGCCTCCGCTGCAACAATTTGTTGATATAGATTATTCAAGTCCATATTGTTTGCAAAAGCGCTATCCATCAACTGGTTGAGTTGCTCATCTTGAAAACTCTTCCACCATTGATTGATGAGCGTGTCTCCTTGATTTGTAGAAAAGGCCTCAGGCTCTTCTATTGGGGGAGCGATAGGAGTTATTTTTGGAGTACAAGCCTGGAGAAAGGCGAGAAAGAGCAGAATCAATAGCGCGCTCGGCGGTTTGACTGAGGAGAGGCTATTGTGGAACTTGTGTCTGTTGAATCTAGAACTGATACTGTAAAATTTAGTTTTGTCCTCAAATGGTGTAGCTTAAGGTATAAAAAACTATTTCTAATTTACTTAAATTGATAATGGAATGTAGTGGGAATTGTTCAACAGGTGCTGTTTTCCCTCTTTTTTCTTTGTTTAGCAATTAGAGAAAATGTAAAGGGAACACCGGGTCATTCACCTTTTAGTCCGTGCTACAAGGAGGGGGAATCAAAGAGATAGCGAAGCTGCCCGAGCTGCCTCCCCATGTAATAACCGGTGAATGTACATAGGCGACGGTATTTGGGGAATTTAGAGAATCACCTAGCCGATGCCGATTCAATTGAGGGGCATTTTCCATCTCCTGTGAATTTTCTCCGAGGAATAGAGCATTTAAAATATTTTCCATTCCATATTGTATCTCAAAAACGCAAATAGTTTATAGTGTAACTTTTATTTTCCAATTGTGCCGAAACCATTGGACGGTATTATTTCTCTATCTGTCCAATCTTCATTCTTAAAGAAAGACTCTTCAGGGGGCTCCCCACCCTAATTATTTTGAGGCTCAGAGGGGGAATTAAACACCTTCTTTTTCACCTCCTGAAAACTCAGCTCAACTTGGCCATCGCTGCATTTTGAAGGAGGAGGTGTTTAGGAGATTCGCCTTCAAGGTCGGACTCCGAAAGCTAAGGTCAAAGCCGCGGTATGGACAGAGCCTGCACTAGACTCAGACAAGCTAGCTCAGCAAGGAATAGCTAATAAGTAAACCACTTTCGTTCCGCCATTCAATCCAACCCTCTCCTACATTTTGGAATCCTCCATCCTGCAATTTGACTTCCATCCAATCGCCCTGAATTCGTACGGGGCTCATGAATTGAAAGTCTATCGGCACAGTGCCGGCATGATGGAGCGGTTTGACACGGACGGTTTGCGTGTTACTGTGAAGAAATTCTACCGAATGCACTTGAAGCAAAAAATCGGGCCAATATGTCAACTTACCGGCGTGACGATCCACATAGGCGGTTCTTTGATTGGTTTCATTTACTACAACCTCAATAAAATCCCGGTTCACTGATTGTATAGTGAAGTGGAGAATCTCATAATCCAATTTGAGGTGTTTGGGAACCAGCCAGGGGGGAGCATAGGAGATGTCATAACGATTTCCGTCTGATAGCTGAAAGGAAATACTGTCAAATGGAGTGTGGTCAGAAACCGGCTTTTGGAAGTTGGGGGTTCCATAAAAGTAGAGAGTTGACTCATTGAAGAAATCGGGCGTAAAGAACCCGGGGCCTAATTCAACATCCTCCTGGGGTGGAGAAAATTCTTCTGGGTTTTCCACAACTGGAGAGGCAGCAGTTGTGACTGTCGTTGGCGAAAATGATGTGGGTATTGTTTCTGCCTGTTCCTTTATTAGGAAACGATAGCTCGTTATTGCAAGGATAAGCAACAGGATAAGTCCCAATCCTTTGTTCATGAGAACTACCTTTTCTCTACTCAGGTAGCCAACGAGTAAAAGGGATATTAACAGTGCAATAAAAGAAGTGAAAACACCGTAACCTAAAACGATTGCGCCTCCGGCAAGCCCCTGGCCTTCCGTAGCCCCGGAAACTCCGGCGTAGTACGCACCTAAAAAGAATGAAATTAATATCATGAGAACATAAAAAAGAATAGCGGTGGAGTTAAATAGTTTCTTCATTCGTTGAGAATTTAAAGACCTGTTATTATTTTTTTGTTTTTTATTTTGGAAGCCCAACCCAGCTCACTTCACTTTTCATTTTTTAACTACTTACAACCGATCAAAAACGGAAGGTAAGTTCTAACATTTTTATGAAGACTCAACTAGAGTCAGGCCTATTCGTGTAAGGAATAAAGATACGATGTTTTTATTTGTGAGAATTGCAGCTCGGTGGCTCTTGGTACCATTTGTTTTTCCGAATTGCACAGAAATAATTGGCGATATGAACGAGCTTGAATACTGATGTCCTACCTAACGTCTATCATTGACCACTTCAAAATTAGACTTCTGGGAGAGTCCCAGGAAATGCAAAATATTGGGCCAACAAATCTCTTATCCCAACGAGTTGCTTGTCATCCAAATCAAAGCTGTACACTTTTAAAAGTTCTAATTGGAGGTATGACATTTTATTTTACTGGACCCAAAAGATGTTTTCTTTGTTCTTAGTCAATATGCACTAGATTTTTTTGCAGTTCACACGTACGCTAAGAAGCCAACAACACAAAAACGATGGCTATAATCGCAGGCAGTGCCTGAATAGTAAAAATCTTTTTAGAAACAGTAAGTCCACCAAATATTCCGGCAACGATGACGCATCCTAAAAAGAACAGGCGAATATTCGTTGCCCATTGCAGGTCTGATATAAAAAAAGACCAAAGGAGTCCTGCCACCAAAAAGCCATTATACAGTCCCTGATTGGCTGCTAACCCTTTCGTGGGTTTGAATAATTCCTTTGGAAAGGTTTTGAATGTCTTCTTGCCAACAGTTTCCCAGGCAAACATTTCGATCCATAAAAAATACAGATGCCCGAGGGCAATCAATGCTGTCAATATGTGTGCGATTACAGGGATCATACTTTTGGTTTGATTGTGTTGCCCATTCAAATTCAGCTGTCAAGAAATGCTAACTTCAGTTGTAAAAGTCGTCATTTTTTATGAATTCCTGTAATTCACTAGCAATACCCCGTTCTATTTCACGGTTTTTGAGAAAAAGCCATATTTTAAGTATTAAGCAGCTTGAATACTGATATCATGGAGAACCCCCCGGCATCTGTCGGCTTTCCCCAAACCTGGACAGTGTTGCGCTAAACATTCAGGAGCTTTGATTCATTACACTATTAAATCGTATTATGGAGAAACATAAAGCATTACAGAAATTAAGTAACGGATATTATATTTTAACTGCTCTTAAACCAGCGGACGAATTAAAAACTAGAGACAAAGATTATATCGCTGCGGGGATTATAAATTGGGCCAGCCAGGTCTCCTTTGATCCTCTACAAATAGCAGTTTCAGTTCAAGAAGACAGTCATATTAACGAAACGATTGACTACAGCGGAAATTTCACCTTGCATGTGCTGTCCCAAAAGCAGCTGAGTTTAATTGAAAAATTTAGCGAAGACAGTGAAATCACAGATGACCGTATTAACGGCGTACCTTATGCAGTTAAAGATGGGATGATTGGATTGAAAGAAACGCTGGCTTCCATAGACTGCAATTTATCAGATAGTGTGCGTTGTGGAGACCATACTTTACATATTGGCGAAGTTATTAACAGCCATGTCTTGGAAGACGAGACCCCTCTTACCACTAATGAGCGACCGTCCTCTTATCAGGGAGAAAAGTAAGGAATAACAGAAATGGAATTGCAGATAGATCGAAGGAGCGACTTGAATTTCAGGTCATCGCAGATACTTTCCCAATTCTCCCGCTTTTGGGGCTAGGACATTAGGTACCCCTTATATGTATTTGCCTATTTTGAAATCGAATTCCGCCGCATCCTGTCCTGGCATCTTCGCGAGATGCAATCGTGCGCTTTGACCACCCCAATTTAGCGGTGCTATTAAAGTATGTTTTTAATTGTTCGCGAGTCACTTACTGTTTCGGGTGCTGTTTTGTCAGAAAATCCAAAGACCTGAATCAATGCAAAAGTCCCAATTCAACCGATGGATGAAGCGAGTAGGTGACAAAGATCGTCAGCTTACCCCCTACCATGTTGTGCAACTTTCATTCTTGAGAGATGACGTAGATTGCGGCAATAAGAACGGCCAAAACAGTTATAAATCTAGCCTGAATGGCGCGCTTTTTCGCAAAAAAGGAGTGATACAGATGTAAGAGAATTCCCGTCGTGAGTAAAGTGCATATAATTGCCTCTAAAAGATTAGGGAGGGAATTCGTGATGATCAAGGCAAAACCTGACCAGTCATTTTTTAAAATCCAAGGCCTGAGATAGAGTTTGTTCAGAATAAACAATAGGATGGATGCGCCAAACAGGTATTGAATATATTTCTTTATCTGGATCTCTTTCATTTCACACAATGTACGACTTCGAAAGGTAACTCCTTCTTCTCCAAATTGGAAAGGATAGTAATAAAATCCTGATATACCTTTATTTCAGACTTTTCGGTAGCCGCAGATCGTAATTGCTGAAAATGTTGAATTGCATTTTGGAATGTCATCATTGTTATCTTTTATTAGTTAGTGGCTAAAATCAGAGATTATTACACCCTAATAATAAAGAATTCCAAAAAACAGCATCGGCGGTGAATTTCACCCTTAGGTATTCCCGCGCACCAGCTGGTGGCCGGACGCCGCTTCCCTAACCTTTAGCTGGCCTTAGCGGCGTACTGACCATCGATCCGTTGTGCTTGTAAAATATGTCGTTCGTTATGATAGACTAAAAACCGCAAAGTATCGCCGAGTCTCAGTTGTATAAACTTAGAAAGAGAGATGGCCGTCTTCACCTTGGTAAGATTTACCTTTTTCGCCTTGACCAACAATACGTCGAGCCACTCCAACTGGGTTGAAAACAGGGTAAGCGTAGAGAAGTCAAGTTCAGACCCCGCTGGATTCATGGGCTTTGTTGCTTTTATCTTTTTCGTATTTGTCGCTTTGATCATATTCACAAAGTAATTGCCAATCCACCCACTTTTAAAATGCGTTTTGGTCACTGCGGCCCCCTTCATCATTCTACGCTCAATTTCGGGCAGATAAAACTTCCCGTACAAGCATAAATGCTCCATACATTCCAGAACACTCCAATCGCTGTCACTCGATTTATAATTTAATTGCTCGAGAGGATAGCTCTGAAACACCTTCACTTGAGCCTGAGCTGCATGCGTAAGGTCTCTAAGTTCCTGAATCAACTGCGACTGTTCAATTTTCATAGTGGCATCATTTTTAACGGGGTGATCTTTGTTCTTTGGAGCTATTCCTTACCTATTATTCCGGCTTCCTACTGCGGAAGGTAGTTATTTTTCCCCAATTTTTCTTTCCCCTTGATAAAATATTCTCATCCGTCCAAAAGCAGCCTGAGCCCCACAATAGAAAGGATTGAGCGCCTTCGATATTCAACTACTTAATTTAACAGGAGGCTGAAGGTTCGTATATTCAGTATTTGGGCATCCCCCTGGCACCCAACGAGTTGGGCGCCAGGGGCGCTATACTTCAGGGCTCGCTATTCGCTCGGCCCTCCGCTTCGCTCCGGTCTTTCTCCCTCTGGTCGTCACCCCTTCCGCAGCGCTGATGCGGGGCGGATTACATCCTCATCTTATATAGCCTCTAACTGAGGAACAATTATTATTTCAGATCCGTTATATTCTTCAAAGGGAAATAAGATTAAAGTTTTGTCCCCTTTCTAAAGCTAAGATTATGGATATGGATGCCGTCAAAAAACGTTTACACCGTTGCATTGAAGAAGCAGATGAATAAATGTTAGCTGTGCTTGCAGATATGACGGAAAAGGTGGTTGAAGCCTACTTGCAAACAGCGCAGGAACAATCTGAGGCATATAAGATCAAAGCCAAAACAGATCGGCTCAGACCGCGTTCTCGTAAAGAAATGACCAAAGAGATCGAAGTGGCTATGGAGAATTACGTAAAGGGCGAAACGATCACACTCACAACATCCAATAAAGAGGCTGACGTATGGTAGGCAAAACCTATCAGGTTTTATTTACACGACTTGCTCAGCTGTAGACTGACGATATTTTCTGACAGTCCAAAAATAAACTAAATTGGGATAATTATGAAAAAGAGTAGATTTACTTAGAGTCAAACTATCAAGGCTCTCAAAGGGAATGAATTAGGTCGAAGTGCGGAAGGCCAAAGTCGAGAGCTCGGCAGTACAAGCATAAAAAACAGTGAAAGGGGTATAAATCCACACCTCATTCCACTTGCTTAAATCAAAACTCATCTTCATTATATTTAAAATCAATATGACCCATGCAGTCCAGGAAAAGCTCAACGTCTTTCAGAAAACCATCTGGGTTGTCTGAAATCATATCAAAAAAGTGATAATTAAAAAACCAATTGAGCTCTAAAACATCTTGTTTTTCCAATGACAGCCTGTTTATATAAAGTGAATCCCGCTCTTGGGAAAAGTAATACTCATGGTTTTCTTCAGGAACTTCTTTCTCCATTTGGAAAGGATAGCCTTCAACCTCATAATGATGTTCCCGGCAAAAGTCAACAATGAGTTGTATAGCGATAGATTCGATGAACTCTGCATCTTTGAGACCATCGAGATCATCCCTTGTTTCGTCGTGCTCAGTAGAAAGTTGCAAAAGTTTTTTTTTGATTTCTTTAAGGCTCATGATTTTTTTGGTTTTGAATGTCTAAAATAAGCTCAAATTTCTAATCATGCAAGGAGTTCTATTGTACTTGTTCTTTTTGCAGTTAATCTTTCTCTGATCTCGTATTATATCATATTTTTATTAAACCCTCCAAATCAACTAATGAGGTATATGCAAACCTATAAAGGTCATATAAAATAGTAAATTTCGAAAACCAACTCCAATGCCCTATTTAAATATTCTTAACTTCATCAAAAAGCCATGCGCTACCTGACCAAATCCAGATTCAAAACAGCCCTTGAATGCCCTAATAAACTCTATTACACCAAAAAACAGGAATATGCTAACCAAAAGGAATTTGACCCGTTTTTAGAAGCGCTCGCCAGTGGTGGCTTTCAAGTTGAAGAGTTGGCCAGGTTGCATTATCCCGACGGCATATTAATTGAAGACCAATCGCATAAAAAATACGATTACAAAGCCCAAGTAAAGCAGACCACAGATATATTAATCAAACACGATGATGTCGTCATTTTTGAAGCCGCATTTACGTTTAATAATCTATTTATTCGTGTAGATATTTTGGAAAAGAAGGGGAATAAACTAAACCTGATTGAGGTCAAAGCAAAATCCTTCAATTCTACTGATGATGAGTTTGAATTTGTAGGCAAAATGGGCGGAATGGTCTCAGACTGGAAATACTATTTATTCGATGTGGCATTTCAAAAATACGTGATTAACAAGGCCTTTCCTGAATACCAGGTCACGCCATATTTGATGCTTGCTGATAAAGATAAAACAACAAATGTTGATGGATTAAATCAAATGTTTAGAATTAAGAAGAATGCTAATAATCGGACGGGAATTGAAAAAGTTACGTCTGAAATTTCAAAACTTAATTTGCCGGAAGATTCTATATTAACGAAAAGAAATATAAGTCAATTGGTGTCTGACATTGAATCCGGTAAGCATCGTATTCTTGAAGAATATGCTTTTGAAGAGGCCATATCTGTTTTTGAAAATGCCTACCTGGAAGATCGCTACCTTGGCTACGATCTGGATTTTAGTGCCTGCAAAAAGTGTGAGTTTAAAACTGACGATCATTCCGACGATAAAAAATCTGGTTTTAAAGAGTGTTTTAAAAAACAACTCGCTTGGGAAGACCAAGATTTCGAGGAACCTAATGCCTTTGAGATTTGGGATTTTAGGCGATGGAAAAGGCTGAATGATCTCCAACAATTAAAACTGAGGGATATTGATGATGATTTATTTGGAGATTGGGACGATGAGGCTACTAAAATGACAAGAGTCAATAGACAGTTGATTCAAAAACAAAAGGCCGTAGAAAACGATAATGAACCTACAATTATAAAGGCTCAATTGAAAAAAGAGATAGATTCCTGGGAATTTCCCTTAAATTTTATCGACTTTGAAGCATCCGTTGTCGCTTTACCCTTTTATAAAGGACAATCCCCTTATGAAAAAGTAGTGTTTCAATTTTCTCATCATATCTATTGTGAAGATGGCAAAATTCAACACGCCAATGAGTTTATTAATGTCGTGCCGGGTGAGTTTCCCAATTTTGAATTCGTAAGGGAATTGCGGCGTGCGCTAAACCAAAATTCAGGCTCTATTTTTCAGTTTTCACCTTACGAAAATTCAACATTAAATCAGGTTAAACGCCAGCTTGAAGACTCTCATGAGCCAGATAAAGAACAATTAATACGATTTATTAAAAGCATAGCTTCGCCTTCTAATAATCACACTGGTGAGCCGTGGACAGCCCAACGCCCTTTGATTGACTTATGTAAAACCATAAAAGCGTATTATTATAATCCGTATACTAAAGGCAGCAATTCCATTAAAGCTATTTTACCTGCCATTCTAAAGTCATGCTCGTTTGTTCATGCAAAATATACTCAACCCTTAAGTGATATTAATTTGGGTTCTAAAAACTTTAAACCAGAGCACGTCTGGTTGGGGTATGAAGATGGTGAAGTAGTCGATCCTTATAAAAATTTAGATAAACCATTTGAAGACTGGGACCCCGAATTTGAGCGGAAAAGTGATATTGAAGAGATCAATAATGGTGGAGCTGCTTTAACAGCCTACGGTCTTACCCAATATACTGATATGACAGACCAGGAAAGAGATACCATTAAAAAAGCATTGCTAAAGTACTGCGAACTGGACACTCTGGCTATGGTTATGGTTTACGAGCATTTAAAAGTTGAAGCCAATAAGTAGTAGCCTGACTTTAAGCTATCATGATCATCAATGCCTTTAGGATGCTATTTAGCCATGGATATTCTGCTAAATAAATATGTAGGCATTGTAGACTTACGGAATAGCAAGGCATCGGATAAATATAAAGGGTATTGGGGCATCCCCCTGGCACCCAACGAGTTGGGCGCCAGGGTCGCTATGCTTCAGGGCTCGCTATTCGCTCGGCCCTCCGCTGCGCTCCGGTCTTCCTCCCTGCGGTCGTCACCCATTGCGCAGCGCTGATGCAGGCCGGCTCACATCCTCATCATATATAGCTTCTAACTGAGGAAAAATTATTATTTCAAATCCGTTATATTCGCTAATGGGAAATAAGATAAAATTTTTACCCCCCTTTTTAAAGCTAAGATTATGGATATGGATGCCGTCAAAAAACGTTTACACTGCCGCATTGAAGAAGCAGATGAAGAAATGTTAGCTGTGCTTGCAGGTATGACGGAAAAGGTTTTTGAAGCCTACTTGCAAACAGCGCAGGAACAATCTGAGGCTTATAAGATCGAAGCCAAAACAGATCTGCTCAGACCTCGTTCCCGTAAAGAAATGACCAAAGAGATCGAAGCTGCTATGGAAAATTACGAAAAGGGTGAAACGATCACACTCACAGCATCCAATAAAGAGGCTGACTCATGGTAGGCAAAACCTTTGAGGTTTTATTTACGAGCCTTGCTCAGGAACAACGAAAGGTAATTTATTACTTTGAACTCAATTTAAATGGGCCAGCATATGCCCGAAAGGTACAAGAGGCTATCGGTGAGTCCTCTATTGTCATTACCACTTAATCCGTTATAGACCAAGTGCGTATTCCGCTCGATTCGGCCCACAAGAATTGGTAGACAAACGATATGAGTTGTAGTCTTTGGATATTCCGGCGGTTCGAGAGGTGAATCTAGTGCAAAATGTTAATGGTGGTCAGATCGCCGGAAATAGAGCAGCAGAAGGCTGGAATATTTTAATAGGTGAATGAGTGCATATGCGCATCTATAAATATAGTGGTACTAAGCGCTGCCTCATCCATAACCTTATTGAATATACTCGCTGTATAACCAGAAAGGCGATCCTTGGAATCTGCAAGGATATCTCGAGCCATTTACTTAAATTCCTTAAGCGATATTGTTCTTGCGGAGGTCTTTAATACATTCATATTAAACTTTAGTTTTCATTATGTAAACCTTTAAATATATCGCTTATAAGTGCTTGACATAGCCCCTGTAGATTTATATAATTATTTCTCTTGGAATATAAAAATCTCCCCTTGGGTCCTTTTCTTTTGCCTTCAAATTACTCCTGTAGGTGGTAATTTCTCCTAGTCTGTCAATAACTAAGTTCGCCGAAGGATCTTGTACTATCAAGTTTTTTCTAGTGTAATCTATACCACCAAAAAGTCTTTGATCTATTTTGGCATTAAATTCAGGAAAAGAATATCCTATTACAACTATGTGGTCCGAACTTTCTAATTTTTTTCTGGCAAACTCCACTAAAGAGTTCGGTTCATTACTGTCTTCTTCCCAAGCAAAAGATAAAGTGGGCTCAAGTTTGCATTTGTCATCTTTCAAAGCATCGTAGTATCCCTTGAGAATATCATCGAACAATGTATAGATTGATTTGTCTGACACTTCATCAGTTATATAGCCATTTCTATATCCCCTGTCATTAAGCCCCGCAGTACCATTTAACTTAACTAATGAAAATCCCTTGCTGTAATTTTTGACGATATTCTTTGATACCAAGCCTAAATCTCGTGAACTATAGTATAGATTATCTTCGCCACTAAATTCCCTATTGGCTAGTTCAAATTGAAAATCATAATTCCAAGTTAGCACACTGATGTTATTAAAATGCGGTTCTGACTTAACTTTTGATAGAAAACTACTATATCTATTGTCAGGCGGGTTTATAATCTGCTCCATCGTAATAAATGCAGACAAAAGATACTTAAATTTTTTCAGGTCCCTTGTTTGTTCATTATGGTACAGAACTTTAGCGAATTCATCTACGCTTTTACGATGTTTAGTCTTATTATAAAGCCATTTGAGATCTTCAAAAAACGGTATTAAAAACTCGCTATAATCTTCAGAAACATGCTCTCTTGCAGTAATAAGCTTATCAATATTTTGATTAATTACTAGGTCAGCGTTTAGTCTATTTTGGTTATAATTCTCCAAGGGTCCATTTTGTATGTAAAGGTCTAGCCTTTTACTAATATTTCTATTAACTGCGACAGCGCCATAAATCGCTCCAGCTCCCAATAAATATGTCACATTAGCCATAATATTTTTTTACAAGCGTGATTTTTGATTACACCCCCTCCAATTCCACCGCATCAATCTCCTGCATTAGTCGATCCGTCTCCATTAAGGCTTTGATGATCTTCTGATAGTGGAGGATATCCTCATAGCTCAGGGTCCGGTCTCTGCGATCTTTTAGCCACTTCTCTGCGGGCTGATAGCCGCCGATGTAGAATTCAAAAGCTTTCTTGGGGACCTGATCAAAGTACTGCTCGTCATTGATCCAGACCCGACCGATGCCGTTTTCCTCGTCGGTGAGTTCAAAGCCGGGACTGCGTTTGGTGAGCTTCCGGGTGATGGTGTTATCACCGCCCTGGGGATAGCTCGTAATGAACTCCTCAACGGCAGGACTTTCCAACAGATGTATTTTTCTAAGCTCCCCTCCGAATCCCACCAAGGTCCAGAAGGTGTCTGGATTCGTGGGATAAGGTAAGCGGGGGAAGTCTATTTTTAGAAACTCTTTGTACTTTTCACGGTAGGTGGGAGAATGCAACACGGCATAGATATAATCCAGGAGGTCTATGGGGGCAAAAGTGTCTTCGCTGGTTTCTTTTTCGTTGGTAAAGGTTAAACCTAAGTTATCAGCTATTTCATTTACGATTTCGTCATTAAGGTTTGGGGTTCTTTCTTTGCTTTGGTCAAAGGTTTGTTTACCATTGGTTTCTGGGTAGAGATAGAGAGGAAATATATTATTTATGTTATAAGCACTACACGTTTTATGCCCTGAAATATTTTTAGTTATGTAAACACCTGCCTTTTCTTTCTCTGGGACTTGTCTTGGACATATCAAGCTAATATTTTCTTTCTTAAAAAGATGTTTCATAACCTCACCTCTCGGCATACAATGGAATCCTTTTGTTCTTCCTGTAAAATATGTATACCTATACTCGAATGGTCGGTAGACGATTTTCACAATATTTGAAAAATCAGGACCTGAGCTAATCAAATCATTTCTTGCTCCTTTAACAGTCCAGTCTCGCACGTCCTTTCCTAAATTAAATCTTTTTCTTGCACTATCGTCATCTAGGTTTAGAAATTTTTCTATTATACTCCTTACATCTCTTTTTGAAAACTGAATTGTGAACTCATCTCTCGCAGTTACTATCCCTGCTGAATTAATTTGAAAAAAATCGTTTATAGAAAATCCTTTATCGTATGTTTTTATAGCTCGGAAATCCTTTTGGGTCATAAAGTAATTCGGCTCCATATTAGGAACTTTTACAAAAGAAACTGAACTGAGACTGTAATTAATCAAGAAGTCATATTTAATCTGTCGTTTTCCATACAAATCAAAGTGAAAAACATCAGCTAATTTATCCAGTTTTGAATCTCTCTTCTTTATTAGAAAATTTATGCTAACACCTTGTTGAATATCAAAAACATTCTCGTCCTTACCACCATCAGGAGCCACTTCCTTCTTTTTTGAATTTCCATGTAAGTCAATAGTGTAAATAGTATCGTAGGTCTTCATCAAGTGCCATCGCATGCCCCTAAATGTGGGATTATCTAAAAAGCCATGTGGGTTAATAAATGCTAGCACCCCCTCACCGTTCTTTTCGATGAAATGTTGACCATACCTCATGAATTTGACATAATCGTCATTGATCCACTTGGGGTTCCTTTCTTGAAGCTTCTTTTTACCTCCTGGCTCTTTTTTATAATCTTGCATTAAATCCATAATCCACTTGCCTTTATTGGAACTTTCGCCACTGTAGGGCGGATTCCCAATCACACACATCACAGGCGTATCTCGTTTAATATGATTCGCCTCATTGGCCTCTGTACTCAACCAGTTGGCAAATAAAGTGCCGGTGTCTTTGTGGTGCTCTTCAAGACTGTTGGTTAGGTAGACTCTAAACCGTTGATCCGTCTGGGATTTATAGCCGGTTTCTGCTAAGAGTAAATCCAACTTGAGGTGTGCCATGGCATAGGACGCCATGAGAATCTCAAAACCATTTAAACGGGGAATCAAATGGTCATCCACATACTGGCTCCATATGCCTTCCTGCCCCTGAAACTTCTTACTGTGAATGTGCTTGATGACCTCCGCTAAAAAGGTGCCGGTTCCCGTAGCGGGGTCCAAAATCTGTACTTTATGCACTTCTTTATCCACTTGCTTGTAGCCCGTTGCTGATCTTTTATCGACCGTCTGCGTATTGACTTTGATTTTCGTTTTGGACGTATCTGCCAGTCCATCTTTGAGTCCAAATTCATCTTTGAGTATATCATCCACGGCGCGCACGATAAAATTCACTACCGGTTCCGGTGTATACCATACCCCTCTGGATTTTCTGAGCTTGGGGTCAAATTCACTCAAAAAGGTTTCATAAAAGTGAATAATCGGGTCGTGCTGTTGCGTAGCCTTTCCAAAGTCTTTTAGCAGCTCCGCCACATCCGTGGCTCGGAATATATCGGCCAGGGCATCCACGATCCACTTGATCCGATCGTCCAGATCATAACCGGCGATATAGTGAAACAGCTTTCGTAAAAAGGGATTGGACTTCGGAATCAAAGTCGCAGCTTCATGCCGGCTAAAATCATCCAATGTGGTGTCATGCAGTCGCGCAGCAAACATCCCGTAGGCTATGGTCTGTGCATAGATATTGGCAAAGCCATTGTGATTGATGTCGTGAATGAGAATCTGCTTAAAGGCGCTATACTGTTCCTGGAGGGTGACGTTTGCTTTTTCATGCACCGTGTATAGATCCTCCTTTTTATCGACATCCAGGGCATTCTCAATAACCGTAGCCAACATTTTTGCCTTTCCGGCCATCATCTGTGCCAATTTTCGGGACGATGTGATGGTTTGATCTACATGAATACTGAAATCCTTGATCAGCCTTTTGAATTCCTCATGTTTTTCCGGATTCGACTCGATGTGACCATCCACAATCTGTCCAATCGATATTTTTGTCGCCAGCTCCCCATCCCGAAAAAGCCAAAAATCCAAATAATCCGTAATGATCAGGTTATTAAGCGACTCCTTGTATCGATTAAATTGCTCCTTATACTGCTTACTACCCAGATCCGCGCCGATATCTTTAGCTTCGATATATCCCAGCGGTATGTTTTTCTTTGTGAGAATATAATCCGGGGCCCCACATTTTATCCGAGCTGGTTCATTCGTAACCAATACATCCTCAGTCAGCTCTTCCAGTAAAGTTTGCAGATCCCCTCTGTAACTGTGCTCTCTGGAAATGCCTGTTTTGTATCGGGTGTTGAGGTTTTTGAGGTAGTTTTCAATCGTCATATAATAAATGTATGGGCTCTTAAAATACAAATATAAGTAGAATTTATTGTGGCCTTATAAACTTATATTATAGAGACCTCGAGAATGCCAAGACAAGTTTACAGGATTATTATAGCCTTCCTGATGAAGGAAGGTGTTATTGGAAGCACTTCAGAGATAGGGTAATACTTTTATTTATCCATGTACTCATGAATTTTTTTAAATAGATATGGATTTGCTTTTATTACTCCAAAATCAGCACTTATCAGCTTGTACTTATATGAACCAGTGCTAAATATAGGATAATTAGATAAAGGACTATTAAGAAAGAATATATAATATTTACAGTTAGATATTCCTATGCAATCACCATTATCATGTGCAACTTCAATAATACTCTTATATAGTGGACTGCTTTTTGTAATTGGCCATGACCAAACCAAAGTTCTTATTACTCCAATCCTATTTTCACTATTTAATGTATGCTCATCAAAAAGGTAAGGATTATTACGTGCTGAATCCGTGAGGCAATTTGTAAGGTTGGGATACGTAGGTTCTAATTGATTAATAAGACTGTCAACCCTAAAGGTAATAGGCTCTAAATCAAGTGACCCTTTTATAACACTATCAACTCTGATATTATAGTAGCATGTTGTGACACCTACTTCATTCATTTCACATCTGTGAAATAAGACTTGACCTTGAACTATATTCTCTGCATTATCTACCATATAATTTAGCACCTTATCATTCTGCCCTATCAGATAAATGGGTATAAAAAATATAAGTAAAATAATTGAGATAAAAATCTGTTTCATCCAGAATATTGTTTTTGTCATCTTTGAAAGATCATGCTTTAAAATATGCTTCTAAAATACAATTTTAATATGAGTTACTTTTTAAAGATAAGGACGATCCAAAGTGAAAAATTGCTCCTCCTCCCTTACATCAACCCAGATAAAAGTCCTTATGAAAGAAGCTAAACTTGTAATGCAGCTTACCATTAAAATAGTGTTCACGTCAAAGGAAACATCAAACATGGGTTCCGAAAGGAAGTGAAATGCGCAAAACAGTAAAATGAAATCAAGCATAAGGAGAGTAATATACTTCCAATTTATTCTTTCTATTTACTGTTTCATTACAAAGACCGAGCACGACTCCCCCCCCCGCGATAGTGATGTGTAGGGGGCCGCGGCAGGCGGCCGTGCGAGCGCAGCGAGTACCGAACGAAGGTGGAGCCCGGAACGTAACGACCCGACTGTGCCGACAGTCACAGGCAGGGGATCGCCCAAAAAAGTATAAAAATAAAACCCATCATGCTACACGGGAGGACATAAAAAAAGCCCATCAACTTGTCGTCAATGGGCTGTGCTGTGGGCGATGTAGGACTCGAACCTACGACTTCCACCTTGTAAGGGTGGCACTCTAAACCAACTGAGTTAATCGCCCGTGTGGTTTAAGCGAACGCAAATATATATTCTTTTTCATTTTTGCCAAAGCTTTACGGGAAAAGATTACAGCTCGGGGGCAATTTCATACACGGATTGGGTGACGACGCGCCCCACGGCTTTTAGGGTCTGCCGATCAATGATGTCGATATCGTCGCCGGTGGTGTGCCAATGGCTGAAAAATCCGGTAGGACTGCCTTTTTCTTTGTGAATGATGTCGAGGGTGGGAATGCCAGCAATTACGTTGACAAAGTAGTGGTCGTCGGTGACGGCACCCATGGATTCATCGATAAAATAGTTGCCATACCCCATGTTGGAGGCGGTGCTCCAAATGCGATCGACCCAACGCCCGGCGTAGCGTTGAGAAAATCCCTCTTTGTAGAAACGCGCGTTCTCGGCGCCAACCATATCGAGTAAAATGCCCATGCGAAACCGATAGGCGGGCCGATGGGGATTGCGCGACCAATGCTGTGCGCCGAGGGCCCAGCTTTGAGGGGCATTGCCCAGTGAGGTGCCCTGATCTTCTAAATCGAAAAATACGATGTCTATGCCGACGCCGGGGGGCTGTTGCTGCAAATGGCGGGCAACTTCTAGCCATACGCCAACACCACTGGCCCCATCATTGGCTCCGGGTACGGCCTGGCTCTCGTCTCCTTGATCGGCCTGAAACCGACTGTCCCAATGGGCGCAGAGTAAGATGCGATCCTGGGCTTCGGGAGCGAAACTCCCTATGATGTTGTAGCCGGTCAGTTTTTCGCCGTCGTAGCGCTCGGCACTAAATGGCTGAATCTGCACTTCGGCGCCGTGGCGTTCTAAGGTGCCTGCAATATAGTCGCGGCCGGCCTCTTGAGCTTCTGTGCCGGGCACACGAGGCCCCAGAGCCACTTGCTCCTGGACATATTTATAAGCGGAATCGGCGGAAAAATCGGGGATCTGCGCCACCGCTATGGATGTGCTATCCGAACTTTGCTTTTCCTCAGAGCTGCAGCCCCAACTGAGGAGGAGCAGAGCGGAAAGCCAAGTGAGAATTACTATTTTTCTATGCTCCATTGGGTGCCTTCTTTACTGTCTTTGAGCGTAATGTGATTTTCATTTAGTCGATCGCGGATGAGATCGGCCATGTCGTAGTTTTTGTCGGCCCGCGCTTTGGAGCGCAATTCTATGACGACCTGCATGACGCGATCCAGAATCTCTTCTTCGCCTTCGTCGGTCGTTTCGTCGCGCAGTCCAAAGATGTCAAACACAAAGAGCGGAACCTCTTTTTTGAGGCGCTCCAGGGTCTCCGGACGAATGGCGCTGAGATCGATCTGGCCGTTGTGCAATTTGTTGATGATCTGAACCAACTCAAAAACGCGGGCTAAGGCGCGCGGCGTGTTGAAGTCGTCATTCATCTCTTCGTAGATCTGATTCATGCCGTTCTCCAGCGCCGTGTCGTGCTCGCTGGCCTGGCCGGAGTCGAGCGCCTCCAATTGTTCGAGTGCCTGACAAGCTGCCATGAGTCGGCGATAGCCTTTTTCGGCGCCGGCTAGGGCGTCATCCGTGAGGTCTAAGGTGCTTCTGTAGTGCGATTGCAACATAAAAAACCGCACGACCATAGGGCTGTATCCTTTGGATACGTGCTTATTATTGCCGGTAAATAACTGCGTAGGGGTGATGGTGTTTCCATCGCTTTTTGACATCTTGCGGCCGTTCATGAGCAACATATTGGCATGCATCCAATAGTTGGCGGGTTGACAGGAGCAAGCGCCGTAATTTTGGGCGATTTCATTTTCGTGGTGGGGAAACTTGAGGTCGCTTCCACCGCCGTGAATGTCGAAGGTTTCTCCCAGGTATTTGGTGCTCATGGCAGAGCACTCTAGGTGCCAACCCGGAAATCCGCGCGACCAGGGGGAATTCCACTGCATGAGGTGGCTGGGATCTGCCTTGATCCAAATGGCAAAATCTGAAGGGTGGCGCTTTTCGTCCTGATTTTTGAGTTCTCGCGTCTCCGACATGAGGTCATCCATGACGCGACCGCTCAATTTCCCGTACACTTCGTTCTCTTTGGCAAATTTGATGGTATCGAAATATACGCTGCCATTGACCTTGTAGGCATAGCCGTTATCTATAATTTTTTGGACCATCTCGATTTGCTCTATGATGTGTCCCGTGGCGCGAGGTTCTATGTTCGGAGAAATATTATTGAATACGCCCATCATTTCATGAAAGCCCAAAGTGTATTTCTGGGCAATTTCCATGGGCTCCAGCTTTTCTAAGCGCGCCTTTTTTGAAATTTTATCTTCTGCCCCCGAGTCGGCATCACCTTCTAAGTGTCCCACATCGGTGATGTTGCGTACGTATCTGACTTTATAGCCAATGTGCGATAAATAGCGGTAGATCACATCAAAAGATGTGAATGTCCGGCAATTACCCAGATGCACATCACTATAAACGGTCGGCCCGCAAACGTAATATCCGATGTATCCCTCTACCAGAGGTTCGAACAATTGTTTTTCTCTCGCTAAACTATTGTATATATATACTTTCTGATCCATGTGTACAAAGGTAGGGTATTCTCGGGATTCTGCCGCGCTAAAACTGAAAAATGCTGGGCTTTTCCGGTCATAGGTGATTCCGGTCATTGATTTACACCAGATCTTCGTCCTGTATCTCATGATTTTCCCCAACAAGCATCCGGAACGAATATATGCGCACCCAAGAAAAGAACGCTAAGAACCGGACTGCCTAGCGGGCATGCATATTCATATTTTAGTTCCGGCCATTCGCAAATTGAGAATCGCTTTTGCGATTCGAAATGCCGCGGCACGCGGTGCGGCATTCTCTAAAATGTAATTATGCTAAAGGATATTTAGCCTTTTAGTCGAAACCCGACATCGGGTGAGTTTTTAGGGGTTTAGAGAAGCGAGCTTTAGAACGACAGGTTGAGAAACCTTAGCGCGTCGAAATGCCGCTGAAAGCGGTACCGTGAGGACAGGCCGGGGGCTTTTTGCCTACTTTTTGGCCACTCAAAAAGTAGGAGGATATAACTCGCTCCGCTTCAGCATGTTTCGACACCCTTCGCAGAACTCGCCTACCAAAAGTAACGATGACAGATGGGGCCGTGCCCCCAACTCGTTGGTGGGGCGTGCCCAGCGCGGATGCCCCACCAGCGTGTAAAGGCAAGCTGCAGCGGGCTTGGCCACTCAAAAAGCAGGAAGAGGATTATGAGGGAACACCCAGCACCTAGACCTTTAGGGGCATCCCTTTCACCAGCCCATCATCCTTTACAACCTTAAACCTCAATTATATCCAGCCAATCACCATCAAAAGAGACATGCCAGCGCCCAACCCCGACCAAAAAAGAGTCCAGTCGCGACGTCGAATGAAAAAGATGTTGTCCACAGCAAAGTAGAGTAGCATGAAAGCAATAACGATCAAAACTTGTCCTGCCTCTATGCCCACATTGAAGGATAAGAGCTCCGTAACAATATTACTGCTTTCGGGATGTAAGGCGCGAAAAAAATTACTAAAGCCCAAGCCGTGAATGAGGCCAAAAAGCAAAGCCACGACATAGTGGAAGGAAAACTTTTTGGGCGCTCCTCCTTTCAGCGAAAAGAGATTGTAGAGCGCAGTGGCCAGAATCGTAAGTGGGATGAGCGTTTCGACGAGATCGCCGGAAACTCGAACCACATCGAGCGCACTCAACGCCAGGGTAAGAGAGTGGCCAAGAGTAAAAGCCGTCACCAGAATAATTACATTGAGCCAGCTCCGCCAGGAGTATATCGCACATAAAGTGACGATAAACAACATGTGGTCAAATCCGGCCGGATCCAAAATATGTTGCCAGCCCAACCAAAAGTAAGTTTCAAATACACCCATAATTACATTTGCTATCCCGAGCCCGGAGCTAAAAAGCCGAGCTTAAATATATCTCACTTTATGCAAAAATCGAAGTCCAATGGTTAGCTCCACCGTAACATTTGTTGGACTTTGCTCCGAAACCGTCCGCGCCTGAGAAGATCCGCTAATCGGTCGTAAGGTCTGTCGGGGAATGAACATCTGACGCGACAAATCCGGATGCACCGATAACTCTAAAATCCCCGCCACGTATTCGCTCAAATGCCACTCGAGTCCCGTCTGAAAAGTCACTCCCCATAGCCAGCGCTGAACGGCTACTCCTTGCGCTTCTTCCGATAAATTATCGCTCATCTGAGATAGCGTATACTCTCCGCGCAGACCGATACCATAATACCACTTTGAGCCTTCCGATCCCAAATCAAATTTTTGCTTCGCTCCGAGGATCAATGACGCATTGTTGAACACATCGCGTTGCGATATATTGCGACCAAAAGTAAAGCCCTGTCCAAGGTTGCGTCGACTGCCGCGTTGGTGGTAGCCCAATTGCGCAAAAAGTGCAAAATCGTCCGGCTCATCTGCCGTTTCTATAAAGGCTGCACCGTGAAAGGTCATCAGCACGCCGCGATTTCCAAAATTCTTGAAGATTTGCATACCGCCACCCATGCCGCCTTTCACGCCAAAGGCATAACTTTGAGCCGATAAGGCTGATGCACCGCCAATCAAGCTGATTACGAGCGCTGCTAATATCCATTTTCTCATACCGAATGCTTTTGTGTATATTTTTTTCAAACCAAAGATCATCACCTATTTATCCCCTTTGATTTCTAACGATCAAAGATACAGATAAGTTTGAAAGAGAGAAATATCCATCCCCGCTCAAAGGTGCGTAGCTGGAGTCTTGATTCAAACATATTAGCAAAGAGCGCCAAGAAAAAGTCTGCCTTGCGCGCCGGCAAACTCTATGATGGCTTCGCCATCATAAGGCGGGCCTTGAATGGCGAAACGCCATCAGTCCCCGCGAAATGGAGCGTGCGCCGTGGAAGCGGCGTAAATGACTTGTTGTCTGAGCCCGTGCACCGCACGGGCGAGTTAATTCATTTAGCGGAATAAGCGGCAAGGACCGATCGGAGAGCCATTCACAGTCCGAAGACTTTTTGGTTACTTTTTGGTCTTCAAAAAGTAACGATGACAGATGGGGGCGTGCCCAGCGCGGGTGCCCCACCAGCCTGTAAAGGCAAGCTGCAGTGGGGTTGGCCACTCAAAAAGTAGGAGGAAATAAGTGGGCGTGCCCCGCGCGCACGCCCCGCTAGCGTGGAAAGGCATACTGGGGTTGGCCGACAAAAAGCGCCGCCCTGCGTTGTGGTGAGCGAAGCCGAACCAAGCGCAGTCAAAGAGTAAAGATGAAAGATGTGAGAATGGCTCGCGCGCACATCCACATATCCTACTGTCTGAACATGATTTATAAAATAAATGGATGGCCATGATTAGAGACGGTGATGTTGAGAAAGGGAAGCTTTTTATTGTTTTTTGGGTGTCAGAATCACAGACGCCAGTGCCACGAATCACGAATACCACAGCGGGTGGGCTTCCCTTAAGGGACCGGGGGCGCGGGCGGCTAAAGATCAAAAACATACCCGACCAATGAGCACAATATAAAGATTGCCTTGCGGGCTGCCCTGTCAGAGCGGGCTATAAAAATGGCATCGTCATTTTCACTAAATTACATTTCACTCACGAATCGATTTCGAGGAGTATTGTTTTTTCGTTCTGCAGCATTGGGAGGTAGGTAAAAATATTTTTTTTCTTCATGCTTTTGGCTTGATCCAAAAGCAAACAAAAATCAAGGACCCATCAAAGGTGATTTTTGCATTAGCAAAACCGCGGTCGCTTTTTACCGCTTTATGCTTTTTTCGCGGGTTTGTGCTTTTTTGGACCATTTTCTTTCTCTCAGGATAAATTGCACTCGCTGGATTTTCTAGACTCCTCCCGCTACCCGCGAACGCAATTCCGCTCAGCGCGCCGCTATCACTGGTGATGGGTCCGGATTCTTTTTCTGTACCGAGCAGGCATAAAACCACCACCCAGGAAAAGAGCGCCAAGAAAAAGTCTGCCTTGCGCGCCGGCAAACTCTATGATGGCTTCGCCATCATAAGGCGGGCCTTGAATGGCGAAACGCCATCGGTCCCCGGGATTGGGTCTTTAGGGGGGCTACGCTATCTCCCATTCATTAAACGATGTAGAGACGTTGCATGCAACGTCTCTACTGTGGTTTGTCTTAGGAATTAAAAGAGAACATCCTGCGCGGAATTCGCCTTCAAAAAGTAACGATGACAGATGGGGCCGTGCCCCCAACTCGTTGGTGGGGCGTGCCCAGCGCGGGTGCCCCACCAGCCTGTAAAGGCAAGCTGCAGCGGGCTTGGCCACTCAAAAAGTAGGGGAAATAAGTGGGCGTAACTCGCGCGCATGCCCCGCTAGCCTGCAAAGGCATACTGGGGTTGGCCGACAAAATGCGCCGCCCTGCGTTGTGGTGAGTGAAGCCGAACCAAGCGCAGTCAAAGAGTAAAGATGAAAGATGTGAGAATGGCTCGCGCGCACATCCACATATCCTACTGTCTGAACATGATTTATAAAATAAATGGATGGCCATGATTAGAGGCGGTGATGTTGAGAAGGATCGTTTTTTCATTGTTTTTTGCGTGTCAGAATCACGGACCTTGTCCTGCCGAAGCCAGGTCGCAGCAGTCATTTCACCCGCAACCGCTGTCCAATACTCAGCGCATTTCCACTCAGGTCATTCTTTTCTTTGAGCTCCTCCACGCTGAGGTCGAATCGCCGGCTGATACTGTATAAAGTTTCCCCCTTTTCAACATCATGGTAGGTCGGTTCAGTCTCAACTGGTAGACCCGCATCTTCCACGGGCTGCCCCAATACCTCAGTGGTCGAGATCGTATCGAGAGAAATGGCCGGCGGATTTTTACTCACTGCCGTCACAACAGTGTCTGGCAGCGCTTTTGGAGTCGGTTCGGGTACACTTTCGCTTTCCTCCTGTTCTTTTTCGGGGAGTGCTTGCACATCTTCATCTGCCGGCAAGTTTTCCTCTGTATCCTCTGGCAATATATTTTCTTTCACATCACGGGTCGTAGGAGCACTATCAAACCAAGATAAGCCCCGCAAGCGTATGCGCTCTCCAATAGCAGGCTCTTGTCCCTCGTCCAATTTGTTTTTCTTCAATAAGCGCTCCAATCGGACACCATACTTTTGCGACAAATCATACATCGTCTCTCCCTCCTTCACGTAATGAAACTTCTTTTCCCCGCGATACGAGCGTCGCTTCTTCTGCAAAAACACCCGATGGCCCGCTTCAAGCTTTTGATCGGCATGCTCTATGCCTTCGTTGTAGTTGACCAGTCGCTCGGGAGACACTCCAAAATCAAGACTGATGACCCGCGGTGTCTCGCCCGGTCGCGCATAGACGTACTCCACATCATTGACCATTTGAATACTGGGACTATAGCTCTCCTCTTGAACGAGAAGGGTCGGATCGACCTCCTTCATCTCGTCGAATTGATGCAATTGATACTTCTCAATCAGATTGATCAATAACTGCGGATATTTCGGGTTCGTCGCATAGCCCGCTTTCTTCAAACCCCGCGCCCAACTCTTATAATCGTCCGCTGGTAAGCGAAACAAAAATCCATAGCGGTGATTTTTTTTCGGATCTCGCAAAAACTCCGAGTGCGCCATAAAACTCTCATTCGCATTCTCATAGGCTCTAAAACAAGAATGAATTAAGCGCCCATTCTTATAGTCATCATCCTTACGCATCACCGTTCCTCCAGACCACTCACCGCCACATTTGATCCCAAAATGGTTATTCCCCTGCTGCGCCAGATGCGAACGCCCGGCATTCGATTCCAAAATCGCCTGCGCCATCTTTATACTCGCCGGAATCCCCGTACGGTGCATTTCTTCAATTGCAATATCCTTAAATTGATCTATATACACCTCTTGTGCATTCTGTCCGAATACAGCCGAAACAAATAGTAGCCCGATGAGACCGGTAAGAAAGCTATTCCTCATAGTTATTATATTATATAAAACATTAATATCAAAAATAATGCCATTCTCCCAAGCTGTATATTATTTTTTTGGGCGTGTCCCCTCGCTCGTCAGCCCGGTAAAGTTCATTCACGGGAACGTATCTGGCTCGGGGTCGGTCCCTTCAGGGGTTCCGTACCCAACGAGTTGGGTACCGCACACCTTCGGCGGTGCGCCCTCCAGGCACCTCACGCTTGCGGTCTCCGACCGCTTTCCCTTGAAGGATATATTTTCCCGGCACTTTTTCTATGCCTGCCATTGTAACTAAAAATGAGGGTGGAAAATTTTGTAATTCTGCCATTATTCCTCGAAAAAAGGATTGGGAATATGTGGCAAGATCCGGCCTGCCCGGTGCGCAAGCCAAACCCCTATGATGGCTTCGCTATCATGCAGCGGGCCTTGAATGGTGAAACGCCATCGGTCCCCGGGATTGGGTCTTTAGGGGGGCTACGCTATCTCCCATTCATTAAACGTTGTAGAGACGTTGCATGCAACGTCTCTACTGTGGTTTGTCTTAGGAATTAAAAGAGAACACCCTTCGCAGAACTCGTCTACAAAAAGGAACAATGATAGGTGTGGGTGTGCCGCGAACGCACACCCTGCTGCGAGATTGGCCTACAAAAGTTAGAAGAGAAATGTGGGCGTGCCCCGCGCACATGCCCCGCTAGCGTGTCTAAGCACCATGCAGCGGACTTCGCCTACAAAAAGGAAGTAGATCAATAGAAGGGCGGACCATACGTCCCAAATATTGGGCGAGGGCCACGCCAGAGCGCTTCAAAATCTTGTCTAAGCAGGAAAAGGTCTCCTAATTCAAAAATTCAACACTAAAATACCTTGAATTCCTATCTAATAAACAAACATAGGATTTCATTATCTTCACAGAAAATGTTACGGCAATGAAAAATTCCTGGATTCCTGCCCTGAAATGGGGTGGAATATATGCGCTGCTCATGATGATTTGGCCCCTGCTGGAATCTATTTTGGGATTCCACAATTCCTGGTTAGAGTATCATGTATTATTCACAAGTGTAAAATACCTTCCCGCCCTTCTAATTTTTTACCGATCGCTCACCGCTGCGCGTCACCGGCAGGGTAAAAACCCTTTTCCATATTCTAAAGCATTTGTTGCCGGTTTGCGCACGACGGCTTGCGCCTCTGTGCTCACTCCGATAGCCATGGCAGTGAGTTTACAGTTCCTTACCCCCCACTTTCTCTCGACCATGGAAACCTTCATGGTGCAGGAACAGTGGATGACCGTAGAGGCAGCAGCGAATTACTTCAAATTCTCTACCTACCTGATTCAGTGGAGCGTTGCCACTCCGGCGGTGGGACTGATGCTCACCGCAATTACCGCTGTATTTGCTATGCGACAACGCTAAAATTGCAATCTTCCTAACAACTTAATGGGTTAGTATCTCCTTACCGTTTAGAAACAACCAATGTAAGACTCGGCAGGGATAGAGGGAATTGCAAAGGCATCTTGCGGTTCATTCCTTGAGTCCGTTATGCAGAAAAGGAATAGATTTGGAGGGAATTAGTTTTTGATCCACACCCGCCGGATAGGAGGAGACCCTTTAGGCGGAAGTACAAGAAGTACATATTGACCAGCGGGAAACTGTGCTACTGAAATCCCTTCTGATGACCAAATACTGCTTTGAAGCAAGCGTCCGGACATGTCGTAGACGAGGAGCTTACTATTCAGAGGAGGTGAAGGAGATAAAAAAAGTGATTGATCCGCCGGCTGAGGGTAGAGGGCATAATCATAAGGAAGAGAAGAAGGTCTAAATGGGGTGTTGTTCGTCACCATTGGATCAATGAATAAAGCATCAAAAAATCCCCGACTTTCAATTTGAGCAAACTCGCCCATCATCTCAGCTGTGACGCGCAAGGCTTCCCCCTGAAAATGAAAGGAAAGAGCATAAATGACAGGCTGGCCGGCCCACAGTTTCCAGTCTTTTAGTGTTCCCGATGCATTACATCGAGCCAGGATGGAGTGCACCTGTCCAACTTCAGTGGGCTCGAGGAGAGTGTCTCCACGATAAGTGGTGAGCGCACCACTCCATGCGATAAAGTGAACATTCTCTCCATTTAGGGCAATGTTCCGCACTGCGGTAAAGTTACTGGATCCTCGAAGGGCATCGAGCCAAATGACCTCGCCGGATCGATCCAATGCCCCGATGAATCCCGCCACGGAGAGTCCTGTTAAAATCTCGCGATTGCCCAGGCGGAGATTTCCTATGAATTGTCCACCCAGGTAAATGGCGTTTTCATCAACCGCTAGAGCGTGCACAGCATCCTCGTACTGGCCGCGAAGGTGACTAATAAACTGCTCAGATCCTCCGAGTTGATAAACGTACAGGAAGCCATCGTGATCAGCAGTGCGGGTGAAAATTGAGTCGGTAGCACTAGCTATACTGCCTTTGAACCGTCCGGCGACAAAAACTTTGTCCTCAAAAGTCTCTAGCTGCCTACCCTCAATGATTCCGGTCCCATCAATGAGTCGACCGCCAATATAGCTAAGGTCTGAAGACCAATGAAGGACAAGACTCGCCGTGGTGGCTTCTGCCGTCCATGACTCTCCATCAACAATGACCGTGTCAGTGAATTGATAGAGAGTAACTAATGCGCCGCCTGAGGGAGCACTCCATCGCGCAGCCTGGCCTAAAATCGCACCCTTTCCCTGAAGGTGGATATGCCTTGTGAGTGCACCGGAAAAGTTGAGGTGAAGAATGAAACTGTTGTTCTCGCCATTGGGAAAGATTATCGTATCGCCGCGATAAGTCAAAAAGGAAAAGGCATTTCCTACAACATAAATATTGGAGTCTTTTTGGACAATATCGTGGACAATTGTACGACCGCGAGAGGATAAATGTCCCCAACTGAAAATCTGCTGGTCTTCAATACGACCCAGGACTACGCCGCGTTCCCGTGAAGAAAACACTTCTCCTTCAATTTGGGTTTCCCGATTAAACCCCAAGGCGAAGACCTGGCTTCCGTTTGCTGAGGAAGAGAAGGCATCCCAAGATTCCGACTCAACGTCTCCCAACTGTAAAAGCACTTCTTGCCCGTGAGAAGAAAGGCTAAAAGTGACCAACAGGATGCAAACGGAGAAGGCAACCAAAACTGAAATACTATGCTTCATATTACCCATACTATAGTAACGTAGAATAAGGGTCGGAAGTACCTGTTGATCAGAGCAACATTATTCGGATTGTTCAGAAATTTTCAACGATGTCCCGATGCCATTACCATTAAAGCGATAGGGGAAAGTCCCATTTGATTTTTATTCAGATCAAGGCGCGAGGAAGGATCATAATCTCTCTCTGCACGGCTACGGGCAACGAAGAATTGAGCATAAAGATCAAGACCTGGGCCATCAGTATTTATTTGGTAAGGGCACTAGGCCTAATATTCCTTACTTTTGCAGAAGTAAAAGAAAACTCCGATTATTGATGCATACTTTGCGGAGAAATCCGTTGTATGAATAAGAACCATTAAAACTACTCTACTTTGAAGAACCAGTTATATTTATTTGCCTGTTGCTGTTGCCTTTGTTTTTTGGCGTGCAATTCTACTTCTGACGACACAAAAAATACTGCAACGCCCTCCTCTGGCGATGAAGAAATTGATGAAGTAACGGCTCTGATCGATGAGAAGCCGGGAGATGCAGACCTCTATCGCCTGCGCGGAGAGGTTTATGCTGACAGAGAAATTTTTTCGGAAGCAATTCGCGACTTTACTACGGCCTTGGAATTGGATTCCGATACAGCAATTCACTATATGAGGTTGGCTGATGCCTATTTGAACAACAATATGTCTTTTGATGCTCTGCAAGTGATGAAAGATGCTCGAGAAGCTTTTCCGAAAAATGAAGAAGTCGGTCTCAGGCTGGCCAAATATCATTTAATTGTTGAACAATATATGGCGGCAATCAATCTCACAAATAATATTATCAAGGAACACCCTGGATCTGCAAAAGCTTACCTTTTCAAAGGGATGGTGTATCGAGAAATGGAGGATCGGGTAAGTGCTATGGAAGCCCTGCAGTCCGCAGTAGAACTCGATGCGGAACTGGTAGATGCCTGGTTGTTGATGGGAGAGATCATGGGTGAAGAAGACCTCAACCTTGCGCTCACATTTTACGACAATGCCATTCGCGCCGCTCCGAATCAATTACTACCGACCCATTCAAAAGCTCTATTTTTACACCAGTCTGGCCGATTGGATCAAGCAATAGAGGTATATAAGAAAGCGCATCAAATGGATCCAAGTGCTTCTGAGACCTTTTACAATGCCGGTTTATTGTATTTAGAACTGGATTCTCTCGATGATGCTGAATCGATGTTCACCATTGCTATTGGCAATGACCCCTCTTTCTCAAAACCCTATTTCTATAGAGCAGAAGTACACTTTTCAAGGGAAGAGTGGGAAGAAGCAATGGCCGACTACAAACGAACGCAACAACTCAACCCCCAATCAAGAGGTGTAGAGCAACGCATTGAAGAGATAGAAGAAAAGTTGAGTGTTCAGGACCAGGGGTAATGTGCGCAGAGCAACTTGTGGATGATTAATAATATTTCTAATTAACTTTACACGGAATAAGGGATTCATTTTTTATTGTGAAGTAAAAATGCGCACCGCCAATCCCCTTCTATACCGGCTTTGTCCATCGAGACCATATCCTTTTAGTAACTACTTAGTTAGCAAGACTTAGGCAAGATTAAATTTTCCTTAACGGACATCTTGATTGTTTTACGATTTAGGTGAAAATCAAGGGTATTGACGTGAAGCCGACACTAAGGGAGTGTTGCTCCATTATTAGCCAACGATAAAAGTTTTTAATGAGTTAGAACAGTATATAATCACCAAAAAAAATTAAGATGATAGAATTTCTCAAGAATCAAAAGGTATTAGTTTTCTTATTTCTCATTGTAGGTCTCGTAGGTGTTGCCTGTGGCGATGATGATGATGACAACGATGATATGATGTTCGATGCACGTCAAGTCACATATGAATTGGCTGCCAATTCAAATGATGGTCCTGTTTCGGACGGTGTTGCAGCTACTGCAACCTTTCAAGAATTCACAGCAGACCAAACGATAGTTCGATTAGAGCTATTGAATGGAAGTACAAATACTACAGTAAGTCACCCTGCGCACATTCATGCGAATACAGCAGCAGAAGGTGGAAATATTGTATATTTTTTAGGACCTCTAGACGGTTTAGGTGCTGCACCTGGTGTGAGCTATCACATGGTTAATGCAAGTTTTGATGAATTGATAGACTTTAATGGTTACATCAATATACACGAAAGCAATGCAGCGATTGGCAATGTGGTTTCACAAGGGAATATCGGCTCTAATGCTGAGGCAGAGGTTCAGGAAAGAACTATTGATATAATGGATAATGGCCGTACGCAAGAATATACACTGGATTCCATGTCAAATGGTGGAGCGATCCCCAACGGTTTGGGAGCGACTGCTACATTTACAGAGTTGAATAGCGAGCAAACATTAGTAACCTTAGCATTTGATAATGGAACGACAAATACTAATCTTTGTCACCCGGCACACATTCACATGAACAGTGCATCTGAAGGTGGAGATATAGCGTATTTTTTAGGTCCTATTGATGGATTAGGCGCAGCAGAAGGTTTGAGCTACGCTATCGTAGATGAATCATTTGACTTCTTAATGGATTACGATGGGTATATCAATATTCACCAAAGTAATGCGGATATTCCTTTTGTCGTATCTCAAGGAAACATAGGGTCGAACGCACAGTAACTATGAGAAAACAGTTTTTTGAAACTGTACTAAAGGAATGGAGTTCGCTCCATTCCTTTTTTTTTGTGCTAAAACAAAAATTCGAAAGCTGTTATTTTTGAGTGCTAAGTATGTATTGCCTTCCAATATGACGCCTTAAGTAGCTACGCATCAATCCCAAAACAGACCTTTTGGTGAAAGAAGGCTGACAGCTGATTTATGTCTTCAGTGACCCATATCACCTAAAAAAGAAAAAAGACCGCTTATCTTTATCAGCAAAACGAGTAGTACCTATGATGTTAGCAAGATATATCTCAGTTTTCACATTAATGGCTGTGGCTGTCTGGAGCTGTCAGGCACAGTCGGAGCATTTTGAGAGACTCAGTCCTGAAGAAGTAATGGAACAGATGCCTGAGTCTTCCTGGCAAATAGTGGATGTGCGCACGCCGGCAGAGGTGAAGCGCGGCTATCTGAAAGGGACCACATATTTTTTTGATTTTAACAGTTATGACTTTGAAGAGCAGGTCGAGCAACTTGACACGGCGCAAGCCGTATTGCTGATCTGCAGAAGTGGAGCGCGTAGTTCTCGCGCTGCGGAGTTATTAAAAGAGAAAGGCTTTGGTGAAGTTTACGACCTCAAGGGTGGGCTTATGCGTTGGAATCATCCGGGCTACATCGTAAAATAATAGCTTGCGATGAAGCAATGGTTAATCGTTCATACCTCTGGTTTAGGATTGGCTCTCGTCATTGGCATTGTCAGTATTATAGCAGCGCCTTACGTGGCGGGAATCAATGGTGTGATGCTAGCTATTGTCCTAGGTGTTTTAGTGCATAATTTGATTCGCGTTCCTCGAAGCTTCAAGCCGGGCGTTTCCTTCAGTGCTTCAAAAGTATTAGAATGGGCCATTTTGTTTATGGCTTTTAGTATTAACCTCACGGATATTGGCGAATTAGGAATCGCTAATTTTTTATTGGTTTTAGGTGTGATTGTATTTGTGCTTCTGGCAACTTTACTGTTGTCACGACTGATGCACTGTCCCAACGAAACCGGATGGCTCATTGGTTTTGGATCGGCCATTTGCGGGACTTCTGCAATTGCTGCAGTGGCTCCGAGTATTACACAAAACCAGCAATCAACGGGGATTGCCATTGCAGCCATTAATTTACTGGGCGCCGGAGGCATGTTACTTTTACCCTTCCTGTTTCAATGGGTGCCTGTGAGTAATGAAACGGCAGGTGTCATGATTGGAGCGAGCTTGCACTCCGTTGGGAATGTCGCCGGTGCCGGATATGGCCTGGAGAATGAGGTCGGCGATTTGGCGATCACAGTGAAAATGGCTCGAGTCGCATTACTTTCTCCAGCAGTACTTCTCTTTCTGTACTTGCTCGGTCGTCGCGGTGCTTTATCGGACTCTACCTCCCGACCGAGTTTTTCCTTACCGTATTATCTTTGGGGGTTTATTCTCATTACGGTGATCAATGCCATTTGGCCCCTGCCTGCAAATGCAATTGCTTATTTACAATCTGCGGGTACTTTTCTGCTGACCATCGCCATGGCGGGTATTGGCTTAAAAATTAGTTTTTTTGAGCTCTATCAGTCCGGGCGCCGGGCAATAGGGTTTGGCTTGGTTTTATTTTTATTACAGCTTTCATTTATAGCTCTCGCCTTATGGGTTTTAGCTTGATTTTAACCCCTGAGAATATTTACTTTTAATAAGCGACCAGGTATTCACTCGCAGCTCGATGTGAGGTACACTGTTTTTTCGGTCTGCAGCATTGGGAAGTAGGTAGGTTTATTTTTTTTCTTCTTGCTTTTGGCTTGATCCAAAAGCAAACAAAAATCAAGGAACCATCAAAGGTGATTTTTGCAGTAGCAAAACCGCGGTCGCTTTTTACCGCTGCATGTTGAGAAGCGCCGTAGGCGATTCGAAATGCCGCCATAGGCGGTACTTTTTATTTTAACTCACCTTATTTGAAATTGATCAATCACATCGCGTACCTACGGCACGCCAATATTTTCGGGTTCATGTATCTAGCGATTTTGCGTACCTAACGGCACGCAAATGACCGCTCAGCGCGCCGCTATCACTGGTGATGGATCCGGATTCTTTTTCTGTACCGACCAGGCAGAAAACCACCATCTAAGAAAAGAGCGCCAAGAACCGGACTGCTTTGCGGGCATGCATATTCATATTTTAGTTCCGGCCATTCGCAAACGGCCGTTGACGTTCTTAGCGAGCTGAACGGCCTCCGCAGAATGCGGAGGCAAACCGCGTAGTGTTTGAGCCCGATGGTGCTGCGTGAAGCAGCAGACATCGGGTGAGTTTTTAGGGGTTTAGAGAAGCGAGCGATAGAACGACAGGCCGTGAGGACAGGCCGGGGGCTTTTTGCCTACTTTTTGGCCACTCAAAAAGTAGGAGGAAAAGACTTACCCTGCGTCAGCAAGCTATAGCACCCTGCGCGGAATTCGCCTACAAAAAGGAACGACGATAAGTGGGGCCGTGCCCCCAACTCGTTGGTGGGGCGTGCCCAGCGCGGGTGCCTATTTGTCTGAATTAAGATTTATAGGATGAAAAGATGGATAGGATTTGAGACGGTATTTTTTGAGGAGAAACGGTTTTTCATAGTTTTTTCGGGTATCAGAATCACAGACGCCATTGCCGCGAATCATGAATAACACAGCGGGCTGGCTCGCCTTTAGGAGCTGGGGCGCGGGCGGCAAAAGAGCAAAAACAACATCCAGAAAAAGAGCCCCAAGAACCAGCTTGCCGCGCGCATGCCCTGCAGCATCCACCCATTGCAAAAGGGAAGAAAAGGTGCAATAATTAAATTTTCGAGCCGCCGATAAAGGTTGATGTCTATCAAAAGGGCCGTCCGGCCCGCGTGAGGGATAGGAGGTGTGCTCTTCGGCATTTTTTACTTTTTATACCGTTCGGTTTTTGCGAAGGAAAGAAAGGACCAACTTTCTATGTGGAAGATTGTAGAAAAATCCGGAGAGCAGCCCGAAGGGCCGGGCACCGCATAGCCCGACCCCACACGGCTCCGCTCGGCGTCCGGGCGAGCTGAGTCGTGTGGGGGCACGCCCAAAAAAGGAATAGAATAATAAACTGGAGTAATATTTTTACTTTTACAAAAAAAGAATGATCGTATCTCATCGTCATCGATTTATATTTTTGAAAACGAATAAAACCGCCGGGACTTCAGTTGAAATGGCACTGTCTTCAGCCTGTGGTCCGAAGGATATTATTAGTCGAATTTCAAAGAAGGATGAGAATCAGCGACAGCGAATGGGCTACAGAGGGAAACAGAACCATTGGGTGTCTCCTCTGCGCTATAAATGGGATACACTAAAGCGCCTGCTATCACCGAACGCGTCTTTTAAAGGGAAGTTTTATAATCATATGTCGGCCCGGGAAGTTCGCAACTTAGTATCCCCGGAAGTATGGTCTTCCTATTATAAATTTTGTTTTGAAAGAAACCCCTGGGATCGGGTCGTTTCGCTGTATTATTTTGCCTGTCGAACGGAACCGCGTATGCCATTTTCGGATTTTGTCCACTCGGATGAAATACTCACGCTCAAAGAGCGGGGGAGAGATTTATATTCTATCGACGGAGAGGTGGTGGTGGACCGCATTTGTCGATTTGAGTCTTTGCAAGAGGATTTAGATGGGGTATGCAGAGAATTAGATATGCCTCACCCCTTGCCTCTGCCGTATGCTAAATCTGGGTTTAGAAAAGACCTCAATGGCTACAGAGCGCTGTACAAGGATACAGATCGGCAAAGAGTGCATGATTTGTTTCGAAAGGAAATAGAGGAAATGGGCTACCGGTTTTGATGTATGGGGTGGCGAAGGTGAGCTCTGGGAGTGCTACAAAAGGCGGTTGAGCGCCTCTTATGCGCTCTAAAATTTGGAGAATTCCAATAAAAGCGTCATCTTTGTGTCAGATCAATGTTTATTATTGTATGAAAATGTGGATGATCATAGCCGTCATTGTGACCTTAGGGGCTTGGGGATACCTTCAGTATCATCCGGAAGCTCAAGAAGCATTGCGGCAGAACATTCCATATTTTATGAATCAGACCTGGGCTTTACTTTCTGCCTTATTACTCTCTTCCTTTCTTTGGAAATTCTTATTGAAACGAGCCGCTCAAGTTAGAGGTCCCCTGAGCAATCAATCTCGCCGTCACCGATAGGATTTACATATTATTTAGGCATCCGCCACTGAATGACAAGGGCGGAGAACATGGTGAGCGCACCAATCATGACAATGGCGTAGGATAGGCCGAAAACATCCGCTATGATACCTGATAGCACGGCCCCAAAGGCATAGCCCAGATCTCGCCATAACCGAAACGTACCGATACTCTCTGCTCGCTGTTGTGGTCGGGTGGCATCGGCGATTGTCGCTAAAAAAGTAGGGTACACCAGAGCGGTTCCCAATCCGAGGATAACGGCGATGAAAGCCAGCCCTCCAAAGGATGGAGTGAAGGGAATGAAGAGAATGGCAAAGCCCTGTAATAGCATGCCCCAAAAAAGCATGGCTTTCTTGGAATAATGATCGGCCATTTTTCCGGTGAAAAGTTGTCCGATGCCCCAAACCGTAGGATAGATGGCAGCCAGAATGCCGATCTGCTGGGTGTCGAAAGCAAAGGAAGCCAGAAGTACGGGAAATAGACCCCAAATCATGCCGTCGTTGAGATTATTGACCCAGCCGGCCTGGGTGACAGAGCTTAAGGTTTTATTGGAAAAGGAGGTTTCCCAAAAGATGTTTTTTAGGGCATCGGTGGTGTTGGTCTGGCCCTCTTCTGTGACGTGAGTGCGGGTATCTTTGACCCAAACCCAACTCAAAATGAGCCCAGCCCAGGACAGGGCAATACCAATGTAAAAAGGGTAGGGCGTCACTCCATAGGTCTGGGCGATGTAGCCGGATAAAAAGGCGACGACCCCGACGGCCAGATAGCCGGAAAACTCATTGAGTCCCATGGCCAGCCCGCGATGCTTTTCACCCACCAGGTCAATTTTCATCACCACTGTACTGCTCCAGGCGAGACCTTGATTCACACCCAGGAGTATATTTGCTATGATAATGATGGTCCAGTTTGGTGCATAAATAAGCAGAAAGGGTATCGGTAAAGCAATCAGCCAGCCCAAAACCAAGAGATTTTTTCTGCCGATTTTGTTGGCCCAGCGCCCGGCAAAGTAATTGCTGATGGCCTTGGTAATTCCAAAGACAGTGATGAAAGATAAGAGGGCGGTATTGGTTCCCACATTGAATTTGAGCTCGGCTAACTCCGGAAAAATCGTTCGCTCCATGCCCACCATACCCCCGACGAATGCATTGACGAGGACCAACAGGGCGAATTGGGTGGCATTCTCCCTCAGTCCGAGCACGGGGCGTTGAGAGGAAGCATTTGATTTCATGGCGGAAGTAATTTTGTACGTTGGACCAAAGCAATGGCTGCAGGGGAAAGATAGAAAATCCCCTGAATCAACCAAAGCCGATCCAGGGGATAGAAATTATGAGGCAATGAATAGTTTGCGTGTTCTACAACAAGGTAGAAGGGCAAACGTAATCTGTCATTTTGACCTCTGTCTCTTTCAGTTCTTCAAATCCGCCAATGACATCAACAAAATTATCAAATCCCCTCTGCTTGAGAATGGCAGAAGCAATCATACTTCTGTAGCCTCCTTCACAGTGCAGGGCAAAGGGCTGATCCTTGGGAAATTCCGCCAAATGCTGGTTGATTTGGTTCAAAGGAATATTATTTGCGCCTTGTATGTGCTGAGAGTCATACTCACTTTGCTTGCGCACATCAAAGAGCTGGTACTTTCCATCTTCATAGGCTTTCGCAAACTCCTCTGCAGTGAGTCGCTGGGTGGTGTCGACCTCTTTACCTGATTTCTCCCAGGTTTTAAACCCGCCTTTCAAATATCCAACGACCTGGTCGTAACCTACCCGCGAAAGACGAATAATACTCTCCTCTTCATTTCCGGGATCGGTCACGAGCAGGATTTCTTGCTTAATGTCGGGAATCATTTCACCGACCCAAGGGGCAAAATTCCCCTGCAATCCAATATTAATGCTATTGGGGATAAATCCTTTCGCAAACTCAGCATCCGATCGAGTATCTAAAATTAGTGCCCGCGTTTCATTGGCAACCAACTCAAAGGCCTCGGCATCTAAGGGCTGTTCCGCCCGGTCCATAACATCGTCCAGGCTCTCATAACCCTGAATGTTCATCACCACATTTTTAGGGAAATAACCGGGAGGGGCCGTTAAACCGTCGAGCAATTCGGCGACAAACTCCTCACGAGTCATATCCTCGCGCAATGCGTAGTTGTTTTTCTTCTGATTTCCGAGGGTATCTGTGGTTTCCTGACTCATTTTCTTGCCACAGGCACTACCGGCACCGTGGTTGGGATATACGATCAGGTGATCGGGTAAGGGCATAATGCGATTGCGCAGTGAATCGTAGAGATGTGAAGCGAGTTTTTCCTGCGTCAAATCCTCTACAACGTGCTGAGCTAAATCCGGCCGACCCACGTCGTCTATAAATAAGGTGTCACCCGTAATAATGCCGTGCTGCTTACCTTTTTCATCGGTGAGCAAATAAGTCGTAGACTCCATGGTATGTCCAGGCGTATGTATTGCCTTAACCGTGTAGTCTCCCACTTTGAACTCCTGATTATCTTCTGCTATAATGGCATCGAAGTTGGGCTTGGCCGTCGGACCATACACGATATCTGCTCCTGTTTTTTTCGCTAAATCGAGATGGCCACTGACAAAATCAGCGTGAAAGTGCGTTTCAAATACATATTTGATTTTCGCCCCATCTTTTTCCGCTTTATCAATATATGGCTGCACCTCGCGCAGCGGATCGAAAATAGCAGCTTCTCCCTTGTGCTCGATGTAGTAGGCCGCATGCGCTATACATCCGGTATAAATTTGTTCGACGTTCATAATATTCGTTTTTATTAATGTTTATCCTGTTTCGATTTCATTTACAAATATAATCCTAACGCGACCTCAGTTCAGTGCGAAAAGTCACACAGGCTCAATTTTTTTCTTTTTTTAGTATTTAGCCGTGCCCCCAACTCGTTGGTGGGGCGTGCCCCCTCGAGTGCCTTGCGGCCCTCTCGGGGTCGGTCCCTTCCGGGGTTCGCTGATCGCTCCGTCTTTGCAGAGAAGCGAATTCGCTTCTCTGCTTCACACTGCTGGTCGCCTTCGGCTCCAGCACCCTTTAGGCACCTCACGCGATTCGATCGGGCAGAGGCTCAGTGAGATTTTTTCTCACAGTAGGTGATGGGTAGCGACCGGAGATAAGGCGAAGTATTCAGAATCTCTCACTTTCTTTTTATCAGTCGGTTCATTTATCTAAGGAGATGATCGACTTCTGGGTATTTGGTAGGATTCCCTTCGGTGCATTTGGCAATCGATCGAGCGGCCCGGCCCTTGATCTAAGCTATTGTAGTTATACACTTTTTTTAATATTAGTATGCGAATCGCTCTACTCAATGCTGAATCGAAGGGGGTGGATCTCTGGATTGGTTGAATATATAGCTTCTTTTCTGGTGGATATCTCTACCAGCGGAAATGGATAAATGGAGATGTAAGAAGCGGCATAAAAGTGAAGGTAGAGTAGATCTCCGGGAGATAAAAAGAATTTTATCGGTCAGCAGCGATTTTTTGCCAATTGGCTTACACTTTCCCTCAAAATTTCGTTCCTATTGAAAAAATGAAAGGGTTTTCCATATCTTGCTACAAACATAAGATTATGAGGATAGAATTGGGACTTATACTACTGCTATGCAGCTGGGGTGCGATGTCACTAATGGGGCAGGAGTATTTATCTATGATCGATGAACCCGGCTATTCTCTGGAAGAGATTCAGGCAGCAGCAGAAGAGCATTTTGAGATCGTTGGGACGGGACGTGGAACAGGTTACAAACAATATAAACGCTGGGAATACAATGCACGCCGGATGCAAACAGCGGAGGGAGAACTCTTGCCGGAAGACTATTTTATAAAGGAATGGCACCGCTGGCAGGCCGAGCGCTTTGAGCGTGCTGACTTGCGTACGGGAACCAATGATTATTGGACAGAACACGGTCCGCAAAGTTGGAATGCCACTTCGGGATGGAATCCCGGTATTGGTCGGGTTACATCCATGCAGGTCAATCCCAATGATCCCAATCACATCATCATCGGTGCACAAACGGGAGGCGTTTGGCATACTTTTAACAGAGGAGAGGTGTGGAAACCACTGACCGATAACTTTTCCAATATGGAAGTGTACTCCGTAGCCTTTCATCCCCTAAATCCAGAAATCTATTACTTTGGCTCAGGAGGCGGACGTTTGTATCGTTCCGAAGATGCAGGTGCGACTTGGTCTAAAATTGGAGATGTGGGTTCCTCTCTGGTCAACAAAATCCTGATTCATCCCACACAGCCGGATACGATTTTTGCCGCATCTCAGCGTTCCGGCTTATTTCGATCCGTTGATGGAGGAAACCAATGGCAATCAGTTGTCAGCGATGGTTCCGGTTTCGATTTTGCCTTTCATCCCACTGATCTCAATACGGTCTATGCTTCCGGCAGTGGAGTGCACGTTTCTCATGATGGTGGCTTCACTTTTACTTCAGTGGGTACGGAGGAGCCTCGGGAAGAAAATATGAATATACTGTCTCCGGATAGTCTTTCCGGCAGTTATGTCGTTGCTCCAAACGCTTTTGTAGAAGGATATGTCCCATTGCCTGTCGAACCAGAAGAGTTTACCGCAGAAGTTGTGATGTACCGAGATGAGGGAGATTCTACGTTATTGGCTTGTTCAGCACCAACCAACGCAGATTCCCTTCGACAAAAGATTGCTCTGATTCGCCGGGGTGAATGTACATTTGTCGAGAAGGTCTTAGCGGCCCAGAATGCGGGCGCTTTTGCTGTGATTATCGTCAACAACGAGCCGGGCGTAATCAATATGTCCGGAGAAGGAGAAGGCATTTTTATTCCGGCCGTCATGGTAGAACAAGAGCTGGGAGAAGATATGATCGAAGCATTACAAGCTGGAGAGAGCTTGAGGGTGCAGTTTCAGCAACCCTTGCAAAACAACTTTAAAAATGGACCTAAAATGATCGGCGTATCACCGGACGCACCCGATCGAATCTATGTTTTAGAAGCAGAAGGTGGCGTTTTTGGTGGAATGTACAGAAGTGATAATCAAGGAGAAAGCTTTGGTCTGCTTCCTCATTTCGGAAAGAATTATTTTGGCTACAGTACGGCCGCTGATGATGATCGCGGTCAGGCACCAAGAGATATGGGGATCGCAGTCAACCCTTTCGATGCTGATGAAGTACACATTGCGGGAATCAACACCTGGGTGTCGCGCAATGGAGGAGAAAACTTTCAACCCACTTCGGATTGGATACCGGGATCTGCTGCCGGTCAAAACATTGGCTACTGTCACGCCGATGTAGATGATTTACTTTTTGTGGACAGTATGCTTTATGCGGTAACAGATGGTGGAGTTTTTGTGGCAGAGAACTCGAGCTTTGTCAACCCTGAATTTTATAAAGACCTAAGTCCGGGTCTGGGTATTCGACAATTCTACAAAATTGGTATTTCTCAGACGGATCCGGTGTGGGTCAGCGGTGGCTCACAAGATAATGGTACCTCATTATTGACGGATGAGGGAGAGTGGATTGATTGGCTTGGAGCCGATGGTATGGAGACATTTATCGATAAAGAAGATCCTACTATTCTTTGCGGCACCTCTCAGTTTGGTGCTCCCTATGTGTCCTTTAATGGCGCTCAGTCGTATATTGGTATGGTGAAACCGGGAAGTGAAACCGGCCGTTGGGTCACCCCTTTTGAGCAGGATCCCATTGTTTCTGATGTTATATATCTGGGTTACGAACAAGTTTTTCGATCTGAAGATTATGGCCAAACATGGACTTCGATTTCACAGGAGTTCCCGCAGAAACTCGATCACCTTAAAATTGCTCCTTCAGATAACTCTGTGATGTGGGCAGCCCATGGCTCAGAATTGTATAAAACGGAAATAGGTGGGGGCAATTGGGAAAATGTAACGGGCTTTGCTGGGAATGTAAATTCTATTGCAATACACCCCAGAGACCCCAATAAGGTTGCCATTGCCACAAATAGCGTATCGAAAGTCTATGTCACTGAAAATGGGGGCCAAAGCTGGATGTCTTTCAGAAAGAACTTGCCCAACTTCGCCGCGCTGGCGCTCGTGTGGCAGAATGACGATTTTGACGGCCTCTATCTCGGCATGAATTACGGTGTGTTTTTTATTGATAATACGCGCGACGAATGGGTGGCTTTTGATAATCATCTACCCAATGTTATTATCAATGAATTGGAAATCAACGAAGAGCAACAGAGAATCTACGCCGCTACCTATGGTCGCGGCTTGTGGTCCTCGCCGATCTTTGGCGCTACGTCGAGTACAGAGACACTGCCGACGGAAGATATGGTTGAAGTATTCCCCAATCCCGCGCGTTCTGTTTTGAACATTCGGATGGATGCGCAGCGTTTCCAGCGAGCGGATATTCGTTTGTTTAATAGCGCAGGGCAGCCGGTTCGATATCACAAGGACGCATTTTTACAGACACACTCCATAGATTTGACAGGTTTAAACCCCGGGACGTACTATCTTCATATCGCCTCTGAATTAGGCGGAATCGTGAAAAAAGTAATTGTGCAATAAGTGAGAAGCGGTGAATTCCTGACCTATTTTTTCTACCTCCGAATTAAGTGTATCTTTCTTCCTAAAATGGAATGGATAATCCAGGTCGGAGCCGGAAAAGATTAGCGCAAGGAGCTTGGATGCTCTTGAGTCTTCAACTTATTCTTTCTATTGTATTTTATGTAGAGCGAATGAGTGTCCTGGATGCGTCTTTTGTATTGCTCAAAATCATCAATGAGGGAGAGCCTACTATTATGGTGGGTCGCTATGGGTCTATTCTGACCCAGGCTTTACCCTCGCTTGGGGTGAAGCTAGATTGGTCCATTAATACTTTGATGTGGACCTATTCCGTCAGTTTTCCTTTGCTTACCCTAATCTCAGCTACTCTTTTATACCGCTTACAACAATTCGATTGGGTGGTTTTATTGGCGGGATATTTTACATTCTATTATACAGATAACTTTTTTTGGACCAATAATGAGGTCCACCAGGCTATACCTTTATTTTGCCTGGCCGCGGGGATGCTTCAATCCAATTGTAATAGATTAGGCCCTGTAAATCCTGTTCTCTTTATTCTTGCCCTGATTTTACTTTGCTTATCTGTTTTCACCCATCCCCTGCTGGTAATTCTCGCCATTTATTTTGTCGGATACCAATGGTTGTCGGGTCAATGGCGCCAAAAAGATAAATATCACATTGTGGCAGCCATCGTAATCATTCTATGTGTGGCTGTAAAGTATTATTTAAGTTCTCTCAATTGGTATGACGGGAAGAAAATCCAGAGTATTCAGGACTTCTCCTGGGTGAATTGGAGACAATTACTGGATCGTCCGGTGTGGGTAGCATTTTGGGAGAATAGTTTTTTCTATTATTTCCCGGCTGCTTTGTGGGCTCTATTGAGTTGGGGACTCAGTTTGTACTATCGCAAATTTCTCGTTCTTGCATGGAGTGTTTTCGCTTTCGTCGGGCATCTGCTTTTAGTTTCATTGGCGGTCAATGAGTTCGTGAGGTTTTATACCGAAAGTCAATGGATGCTGTTATCATTTTTTATTTTACTGCCCCTTTTTCATCCATCCGTACCCTGGACGTCTACAGTGTCAAAGGTCGTTCAATTGCTACTATTTTTTACTTTCGTTTGGTGGGGAGTTCAAATGACCGGCTCTATTCAGCATTTTTCGGAAAGGCGGGATTGGCACGAACACCAAATTTCAGCCATGGAGCAAGCCAACCAAACAAAAGGGGTGATTCCCGCTTTGACCGATTACGAGCGAGAAATCCTTCAAATGGAGTGGGGCCTGCCGGCGGAATCCCTTTTACTTTCGTCTCGAAGGGGGGAGAGTCGAACGTATATTATCAGAGACAAAATATCGGAAGAGGCATCTAATTCGGGTTTTCACAATTGCTTTAGCCTGTTAGCTGGAGAAGATCTTAATGAGAAGTACTTTAATTGGAAAAAGGACGAACAATACCAAGTACTCCCGATAGAAAACCGGGTGCACAGCCCATCTGAGCTTCGATAATATTTAACAATTAAAGCGTAGGATGCGATAGGTGATGAGAATTCAGTTGGCAGAAGACCGCGCGATGGCTATACCCAGGTAAATGAATAAGGGCTGAATTACTATTAAACGACCCCATCCGATCCATGGATCCACACAAAGACCTTCCGGAAGGCAATGGCCAATGTGAATAAAATGAACGTGGGCCGGAATAAAAAGGACCATAAGGACGGAGAGCGCCCAGCCGCCGATTCGGCGGTATTGAGGCGTCCATATCGCGAGGCCGATGATTATCTCCAGCACGCCCGAGAACCAATTAATACATTGAGGAAACGGCAGGTAGTCGGGAATCAGCGGTAAATAAAATTCGGGAGAAAGAAAGTGATTGACTCCCGCCAGGACAAAAACGGTAGCGACAATTTTGAACAGTATAATTTTCATTTTCTTGATTTATTTGATCATCTGAGGTAGGGCCATAGGCTGCGTCGATAGCGTAAATATACTAAAATGGGAGAGTACTTCGTCCCTTGGACTAGCGATGCGAAGCCGCCATGGCGCCCCAGTGGCGCCATGGGTCCGCCGATCGGCGGACCGAGTGAAGCTCCGGAACCACGCAAGCACTGCGTGGTGGAGGGGGTCCTCTGAACGAGTGGCGTAGCGTAGCGCCCCACAACTCGTTGTGGGGAGGCCCCATAAAAAATTAATATTTAAATAACTGTCGTTTTTATAAAAACAAATCGGGCATGAGATCCCCTCCCGGATTGACGGCATAGGAGGAAAAATCGGTAACCCCGGCTTCTTTGAGCACCTCTTCATCAGTGAAAAAGTTACCATTGCAATCGGAAGGCTTACGCTGAAGGATTTCATAAGCTGAATCGGCCAAAATTTGAGGAGTGCGGCTCTGTTGCATCATCTCCTTCCCCCCCACGATGTTTTTGATCGCAGCTGTGGCGATGGTAGTGACCGGCCAGAGACTATTCACGCCAATCTCCCCTTCAAATTCGCGGGCCCAGCCTGCCGTGCACAGGCTCATACCGTATTTGCTGAGGGTGTAAGGAAGAAATTGTCCCAGCCATTTATCATCTAAGGGATGCGGTGGCGACAGGGTGAGAATATGCGCGTGATCGGACTGTCGAAGATGGGGCAGGCACTGCTGGGTGAGCAGCAGAGTGCCGCGGACATTGACCTGCATCATGAGATCAAAGCGTTTTATCGGGGTGTTTTCGGTGTCGGCGAGGAATATCGCACTAGCGTTATTGATTAGGATATCAATGCCACCAAACCGTTGTACAGCTGCATCTACTGCTTTTTTAACTTGCTCCTCAGAGCGCACATCCATTGCGGTAGCCAAAGCCTGCCCACCTGCGGACTCCATTTCCTCAGCGGCAGAATGAATCGTGCCTTCGAGTTTGGGGTGCGGTGCATCGGTCTTGCCAGTGACAATAATGTTTGCTCCGGCCTGAGCGAGCCGCAAGCCGATCGCCTTTCCAATGCCCCGGCTGGCACCACTGATAAATACTGTTTTGCCTGAAAGATCCATGAACTCAAATTTGTTGAAAGGATAAGGTACGATTTTCTTCGTAATTTGGTACTTTCAATAAAAAATTTCGAGTATGCAAGGGATTGAATTTTTATTTGATGAGCAGGACAGCTGGGATATGGCCATGGAAGCCAAAGCTGTAGATGCGCATCGCAATCTTCAGGAGGGCAGTGGCAAAGGCAGTGAATGGACGGGCTGGGTGAAAGGGCCTCGTGCAGTGAATGCAGACTCTTGGGGCGATATAAAATCAGCTGCAGCGTCTATTCGAAATCATGCTGAAGTATTAGTAGTGATTGGAGTGGGGGGCTCCTACCTTGGGACTCGTGCTGCTGTTGATGCTCTTCAGCCCTTACTGCCGGTGGAAAAACGAGGGGTCGAACTGATGTATGCGGGCCACCATTTATCTATGACAGCCTTGATAGACTTGCGCGAGCGCTTGAAGGGGAAGCGATTCAGTATCAATGTTATTTCCAAGTCCGGTACGACCCTGGAGCCGGCCTTAGCGTTCCGGTATTTTCGAGCCTGGCGAAAATCCGGCCTTCTGACGGGCTGTCCGGAGGATCAAATGTATATTACAACGGATCGCGGGCCCAGTGTACTGCGTAAATTAGCCGAAGAACACGGCTATCAAACGTTTTCTGTGCCCTCAGACATTGGCGGACGATACTCTGTCATGAGTCCCGTCGGCTTTTTGGCGATGGCGGCTGCAGGCATAGATATAGATGAGGTCGTGGAGGGTGCAGAGGCAGCGCGCAAAGCGACCCGAAAAGAGGGTGGAGCAGCAGTCAATTACGCAATGTGGCGTCAGGCCCAGTATCAAAAGGGGAAGAAAATTGAGATTTTAGCGCTTTATGAGCCGGCTTTGTCGCGATTTGGCGGTTGGTGGCAACAGCTCTTTGGCGAATCCCAGGGAAAGGACGGTCGTGGAATATTTCCCGTTTCCAGTGGATTCACCACCGATTTACACGCCCTGGGACAGTACATTCAGGAGGGCGAACGCCATATCATGGAGACGCACCTGTTTATCCACACTCCCCCTCGTTCATCCTCACTTCCTGAAGCAAATGGTGTGGTGGACGGATTGGACTATTTGGAAAACTGGCCGCACATGCATGCAGTAAATGAAAAAGCCTATGCCGGCACAGTATCTGCTCATCGTTCGGGGGGCGTTCCCGTATCGCGCCTGGAGTGGGGCGCCTGGGATGCCTTTCATTTAGGCTATGCTTTCTATTTCTTTCAATACGCCTGTGCGCTCGGAGGATACATGCTTGGGGTGAATCCTTTCAATCAGCCGGGAGTCGAGTCCTACAAGCAACATATGTTCTCTCTTTTGGGTAAATAATCTCATTTCGTCATTCAGTTTTCAGGTGATTTGGGCGCCACCCCGCAGTTGTTCGTTTTGTCAAGAGGCCCTACTTTTTTAATTTTATGGGTTCCAGAGAAATTAATAATAAAAATAGCTGCGGGTTCGCTATGTTTCGGGGCTCGTTCAGACCCCGGTCTCCGTCCGCCAGCCGGCAGACTCCGACCGCTTCACTCGGCCCTCTCATCAGTCCAATAGTTGGGACTGATTTCGACGGCTGCCGCCAGTCTTCTGACGGCACCCACTGCACAGCGCTGGCGCAATAGATGTTGTTTTGGAGAATAATCAGACAGAAAAGTGTCACATTTTATACGTTTCATATATAAAGCAGTCATAAAAATTGGAAAATATTATGGTTTTTCGCAGTGAAAAGCGATAAGATATGACCGAATAATGGGCTAATTTTTCTGAATAAGACGTTTAGATTAATTCAAATATATTAAATGTAAAATTATAAAGGATTGATAGTTAGATAAATACATACTAAACTTATTAAATTGACCCGTAGGATTGTTTTGTTGTGATAATAAATTTAATTTTGACTTGATTTTCATTGTTTAGGTTATTCCTTTATTGGAGACGCCTTGAATAATAAAAATCCTTCTGGGTAGTAAGCGAAATAAAAAATATTTGGCTCGATCCTTGGAGTTAATAGTATATAGTATAGAAATAGGTGTTCATCAGAAAAATTCGATGAGGTTTCATATAAACCTTTTTTACTCGCATAATCAGAGCTTATGAAAAACATTAACGTATTATCCCCCAATTCTCACCAAACGACTTTCACAGAAGGATTGTCCAAAATGAAATCTCGCGCATTCCGCGGGGTTTTATTCGTTATGGTGAACTTGTTGATGCTGTCCTTTGTGGCAGAACTTTCAGCTCAAAATTGTACCGTGAATGCGGGTATTAATCGCACATTTTGTGCTAATGATATGATTCAGCTATTCGGGCAAATTCAGGGATCGCCGCAATCGGGGACTCTACAATGGACCCAAATTTCAGGTCCTTCCGTGCTGATTATGAATCCGGGGACGCTGAGCCCAATGGTCATCGGAGTGATCGGGGGAAATAACTATCAGTTTCGATTGAGATCGAGATGTATTGACGGCTCCTTGGTGTTTGATAATGTGACGTATACGATTGAGGCCACCCCTACAGCCACAGCTTCCGGAGGCGGAGCTGCTGCCTGCCCCGGTGGAGGAAGTGCTACGCTATCAGGGAATACACCGGGCATGAATGAAACAGGTATTTGGGAAGGCGGCGGTGCCGGTGTTGTTTTAAGTGATGCGAACGTCCCGAATCCCACAGTGACATTAAACGGAGGCGCGGGGGGGACCGCTAATTTTGTTTGGACAATCACAAATGATATAACCGGATGTTCTGCCTCTTCAAACGCGATATCAATTACCAACTGTGGGGGTGTAGAGCCTGTTTCAGCAGGTGCTGATCAAACGTTAAATGATTGTTTTTTACTGACAACTTCTGCTACTCTCTCGGGTTCGGCCATCGGACTTTCCGAATGTGGTCAAAGCGGAGAATGGTCCGTAGTGAGTGGACCAAACGTACCTACGATCTCCTCACCCAACACTGCCACCACAGGCGTTTCTAATTTGATTGAGGGAACCTATGTTTTTCGCTATGAGGTGGATGGGCCTTGTGCCAGTGGGAGTGATCTTGTCCAGATTATTGTTCCCGAGCCGGTAGGTCCGTCAACTACGGCTACGGCTTCGGCTCCAGCGGGGACTTCTTATTGTGTGGGAGTAGATACATTTATTTTGCAAGGTAACCTTCCTATTTACTCAGTGGAAGAAGTGGAATGGACCCAAACATCGGGTCCGAATATGTCCACTATTTTGAGCCCAAACACTCAGGTAACAAAAGTAGCGGACTTTATAACTGGGACCTATACCTATCAATATACAATTACAAACCCGAATACGGGATGTACCAGTAGTTCGTCTGTATCCATTTCAATTGACGCAAATCCAGGTGTAGATATAACAGATGTCGGCCCTATAGTTTTACCTTGCGGTCAGACCTTCGTAGATATAAATTATACTGCGAGTGGATTGGGAAGTACGGCCTGGCGATTTATAGATCGACCCTTTGGCTCCAACCCTACGGCGTATTCTTCTGTTGGCACTGGATCACCCTTTACTATTGGGGGCCTAACGCAAGGGGGGACCTATATTATTGAATTCCGCAGAGAAGCTCCTTCTAGTACGGGCTGCCCGAGTACAACGGACCAAATTACAGTAGTCGCTTCTGGCGAATCAACCCTTGCGAATGCTGGGACAGATCAATTGTTGGCTTGTAATGTAGACAATACAATGCTGGCGGGTAATGATCTTTCAACTGAAGGTCCTGACTTTACAGGGACCTGGTCTCAGGTGAGTGGGCCGAATATGGCAGTCGTAAACGATGTGAATGCTTTCGATACAGATATTTCGGGTTTAATTCCCGGTCAATATGTGTTTCGATGGACGATCACTAATGGGTTACTTTGCTTTCCCGCCCAGGATGATGTCATTGTTCGAGTAGCAGGGGTAGATCCAGTGGGGGTAGATGCCGGCGACAATCAAACAGTGTGTTTCGGCACACCTATTGATCTAGAGGGTAGTGATCCTGCACTAAATGAAATCGGGGCATGGACCGTGTCCCCCTCATCAGGTGTGATTTTTTCAGATGTTACTGATCCGAATACCACTGTAAATGGGCTTTCCATCAATACAGTATATACATTTACCTGGACGATAACCAATTCTTGTAATTCCATTTCTGACGATGTGACCATTACTACTCTGGGTACACAAGGCCCCATTCAAGCAAATGCTGGAGCTGATATTTGTTTATCTACTGCCAGCACTTCAACAAATTTGAGTGCGAATTCTCCGGGTGGAGGAACAGGTACCTGGTCCTTTTTGCCCATGGCGAGCACCCCACCAACGATAACTACACCTACGATAAGTAATGCCAATGATCCAAACACGGGCATTTCAGGCCTTACAGATGAAGGAACCTATGCTTTTCAGTGGCAAATAGAGCAAGGGGCAGGATGCGATCCTACAGTGGACACAGTGTTTGTAACCAGAGATAATGACATCACTGAAGCGGATGCTGGCGCAGATCAAACAATTTGTGGTGCGGATACCGATTTGGAAGGGAATACGGCTACTGTGGGCATAGGAACATGGACACAGTTTTCCGGTCCGACCACGGCGGATATAGTAGACCCGAATTCGCCTACTACTACTGTGCAATCTTTAGCTCCGAATACGAGCTATTCTTTTATATGGACCATCTCAAATGGGGGATGTCCACCAAGCAGAGATACTGTTATAATTGCAACCTCTTCGCTCGCTGATCCTGCCAACGCGGGTGCAGATATTTCCGTCTGTGGTGCATCCAGTACCAGCTTAAATGCGACTCCGGTATCCAATGGTTTTTGGACGGTAGTTACCGGGCCCAATTCCCCTACATTTAGCGATATTACTTCACCCACTGCTACGATAAGCAATTTGAATTTTGGAAGCTACACTTTACAGTGGAATAGTCTGGGAGGTCCTTTTTGTCCCATTCTCACCGATCAGGTGAACGTAGATGTAGTCCCAGCGGCAAATGCAGGGCAAGATCAAACCTTCTGTGATGTTGTTTCAAGTGTCAATTTATCTGGAAACCCCAATAGTGTGGGAACCTGGTCTTTTGTCAGTGGGCCCAATACTCCGTCGATTAATCCTACGGGACCCAACACCGCTATAGCGAATAATTTAATGGAAGGAGTATATACCTTCGAGTATACCATTAACAGCCCGGTTGGTGGATCACCATGCATGAGCAGTGACCAAGCAACAGTCAGTATTTTTGATGTTCCCTCCTCAGCAGATGCGGGAGCAGATCAGGAACTCTGCGAACAAGGGACTTTTAATTTGAATGCCGCTACGCCGGGCTTCGGAACGGGCACATGGACAATTGCAGCGACAAGTCCAATGGGCTTGTCCGGCTCCTTTACGAATGCCAATGATCCCACCACCACTTTTACAGGAGCTGATCCTGGAGTTTATATTTTTCAGTGGGAGGTGTCAAATGCAGAGTGTTCGGGCTCAGATTTGGTTCGAATAGATAATTATGCGGAACCTACAGTGGCTGCGGCCGGTTCGGATTTCGACAATTGCGGATTTACAGCACAGTTGAATGGAAACACAGCGACCTCCGGCGTGGGCCAGTGGACAGTGGTGTCAACTCCAGGTGGTGCACCGACTCCCAATATTCAGAATCCGATTTTACCCAATACACTAGTGAGTAATCTTATCGAGGGAGACTATATCTTCCGATGGACCATATCAAATGGTCCCGTTTGTACCCCAACGACAGATGATGTAGTTGTAACGGTCATTGAGAATCCTACTCAGGCTGTTGCGAACGATATCCCTCTTTGCCCCGGTGCAGTGCCCACCTCAACAAACCTTTCCGGAAATACGCCTACCGTAGGTTCGGGAACATGGACACTGTTGAGTCAACCGGGTGGTTCAGGAGCAGTAACTATTGATGATCCTGCGAATCCTACGACGAACGTGAGTGGTCTTGAGTATGGCGAGTACGAATTTGAATGGACTACCGAAAACATGGGATGTACTACCAGCGATGTCGCCACAGTCACTATCTCTGAGCCCCCATCCGCCGCCGATGTGAGCGGTTCTGCCACAGAATTTTGTCAGTTTGATGAGGTGTTTTTACAAGGGAACATTCCTGCGAATGGAACCGTTCAGTGGACTTTTACTTCTAAGCCTGTCGGTGCGCCGGATCCATTTTTCATTACGCCCGATTCGACGACAACCCAAGTAATAAATACGGTCGTTGGTAACTATACTTTTGAATATACTATTTCCTCTCCCGGATGTCCGGATGAGACCGCGACATTAAATATTGAGATCTTTGAAGAACCTGATCAGGCTTTTATATCCGGTGGAAGTCAGAACATTTGCAACTCTGTTGATGTGCCATTTGCGGTGAGTGCAAACTCTCCTACAACAGGGACCGGCAGCTGGCGTTCGATCCCGGCACTCAGTGATGGAACGGCGACATTCGCTGACGCAAATGCCGCTAATACGACAATAACGGCTTTTGATGTGGTAAGTGGTTCCAGTACCTATGCTATCGAATGGTCGATTTCCACAGGAACAGCCCTTTGTGATTCTCGGGATACAGTGTTTTACATTGTCTGGGAAGATCCTACGGTAGCCGTTACGGATGCCGATGATATACAATGTGCAGCGACTACGCTCAATTTAGGTGCCAATACACCGATGCTAGGAACGGGGAGCTGGGCACGAATTAGCGGACCGAACACTCCTGCCATTGCAGATCCTTCCAGTCCCAATACTACAATCTCTACTACCGTTCCGGGTACTTATGTGTACCGGTGGACGATTTCCAACGGTCCGGCTTGTACAGCGAGCTCCGATGATCTGACGATAACTAATCGTACAGCCTTGGGAAGGAGTGGAATAAACGCATTATCAGTTTGTGATGGAGCGGCACCAACGCTTTCTGCAGGTGCGACAGGCGGAAATGGAAATTACTCTTACCAGTGGCAAGAAGCAGATACAGATTGCTCAGGTACCTGGACGGATATTGGTGGAGCCACTAGCGCAACATATACTACCCCTGTTCTGAATTCTGCAACAGGTTCTTATTTCTACCGGGTAATTATCAGTGATGATGGCGTGTGTAGCGACTTTACGTCAAATTGTATAACGGTCACGGTGGTCAATGATCCGAATATCACATCACAACCAGCTACTAGCGCGAATGTTTGTAGAGGAGGAAATACTACTTTTACGGTGGCCGCAGCAGGTGGAACACCATCCCTAACTTATCAATGGCAGTTCAATAATGGGGGGACTTGGAATAACGTAGCGAACGGAACGCCAGCTGGAGTTACATATACGAATTCGACGACTCCAACTTTAAATATAACAACAAATAATACAACGGCTACAGTAGGTGCACATGAATATCGTGCCGTAGTGAGTGCGAGTGGATTAGATTGTGATCAGGTAATCTCAAACACAGCAACATTAAATATTTTTGCTGACCCAACGATTTCTACTCAGCCTCAGTCTTCCGAAATTTGCCCGGGAACAACTGAAATGTTGTCTGTTACAGCATCAGGTACAGCACCGGGAATGCTGATGTATCAGTGGCAAATCAGACCTATGCCTTCTGGAGGATGGACTAATATCGTAGGCGCTACTAGCTCAACGTATACCACTCAAGCGTTAAATGCCACCCGGTACTATAGAGTAGTTATTACCCAAACACAGTCCGGCTGTTCCATTAACTCTGCTCAGGCTACAGTGCAAGTCAACCCAAGACCTGCAATTACAAGTGCGTCCACTAAAGTTATTTGTGATGGAGATAATGTGGATTACAGCATTACTTCCGATGTCGCAAGTACCACCTATGAATGGAGTGGAGCCATCACTTCCGGTTCCGTAACAGGAGTAACAACTACAACACAAACTACTGCTTCTATTAATGATATTTTAGATAATACAGGAAGTACTGAGGCTGTAGTTACCTACACTATTACACCTACTGGACCCGGTCCTACAAACTGCGAAGGTGCACCCTTTGATTTTGTAGTTACGGTCGAACCGACTCCGGAAGTGAATGCAACAAATAATGCCACCACAATTTGTGATGGGGATGATACGGATATTGATTTAGATAACAACGGCGTTTCCGGCTCAGTTGCAACGACCTATACCTGGACAGCGGCAGTGCAGACGTCGCCGGCAGGGGGCAGTTTGACTGGCTTTTCAGATTGTAGTATGGCTTGCGGTG
>Ga0307966_1000098_pt1 | contig 68125 bp, 48 predicted proteins | sample OrgLakmetagen646_FD_203141 | JGI IMG/M metagenome (GOLD analysis project Ga0307966, IMG submission 203141) | Saline water microbial communities from Organic Lake, Antarctica - #646 | ecosystem: Environmental > Aquatic > Non-marine Saline and Alkaline > Saline | place: Antarctica: Organic Lake... | reverse complement strand
AGTATCATGCATATCTATTCTATACGAAACACCGATGCCAGCTCTCCATCGCTCTGGAGAATCTTTAAAATTAACTAAGCCAGAAACATCCACCTGCAAATTTTCATTCACAAGAAAGGCAACACCACCTCTCACAATCTCATCACTGTAGTAGTCGCTTATATAGGTTTGGAATTCAGCAAAAATTCCAGTTCTGGCATAAATGGAATGCGTGAGTGTAAAAATTCCTGCGTAAGTGGGAAAGTCTGTTGTAGGTTTATCGACAATGAAGTTGGACACCAGCACCCATTTGCCACCGCCGAAATTATTTTGTGTGATAATGGCAGCTTTAGGAGAGACATTGGGTTCGCCAGAAAACTTGAATGGATTCTCGCCAAATAGTAAGTTGACTCCGGCATACACTGAAACGGCAGGAATTAAATCACTCCATTGGGGACGGTTATTTTTCTTCCAGCTGTAGAGGTTAGGGCCATCTTTTTCTCTTTTGATAAATGGGTCGTAAATCAGATACTTGGCACCTAGTGTATTTGAACGAAAATTGCTAAAATTACTTGTAGTTTGACTTCCACCTCTCAATAAGGTTTCTTCTGAGTTGACAAAGGTTCCGTCTAGAATCAGTTCTAGTTGTTCCATAAACAAACCGTATCTCACCTGGTACTGGTAATCGACTTGCGAGCGGTCTGGAATAAGTGAAAACACGTGATTGTCTTCTCCGTAAGCCAGTCCGGTTTCAAACTGCAAAACATTCGTGCCTACGCTGTAAGCTCCAAAAGATTCGCCAGGTCTGTTGGAATTGATCATATCTGTGTACTGGGCTTGTATAGTGTAGCTTGCTAATAAAAACAAGCCAATAAGTCTGAGTTTCATAACTAAGGTTTGAGATTCAAATATAAATTAAAATTCGATTTTTTTAGCCTGAATACTGCTTTGCTATAAAGTATTGGTATTTTTGAAAATTAAATTGTTTTTATGGTATTTCTCAAGACATTATTAATTATTCTTTTAGTTTACTTCGCCGTCAAATTGTTGGCAAGATATCTTGGTCCTTTGTTGCTGAAGTATATTTTTAAAAAGGTCCAAAAGAATATGGAAAATCAATTCAATCCTCACCAACCTGAAACAAAGAAAGATACCAGAAAATCTAAGAAAACCTTCAACAGAAAATCCAAGGATGGTAAAGTTGGGGAGTATATAGATTATGAAGAAATTGAGTAACTTTCACTTTTTTCAAATTAAAATTCACCAATGAAGTCCATATTTATTAAGTCCTGGAAGCATGTTGTCGTCTTGTTCCTATTCATCGTTGCCTCACTGGCCTTTTTCTACCCTGTATTAAAAGGGAAAACAATATTCCAAAGCGATATTGTTCAATATACAGGAATGGCCAAAGCTCAAAATGATTTTAGAGCTAGTGAGGGTGAGGAGCCTTATTGGACCAATTCTGCTTTTGGAGGAATGCCAACCTATCAACTCGGAGCGAATTACCCTTATAATTTTATCAAAGAAATAGACCGTCAGCTTAGATTCCTGCCGAGGCCCGCCGACTATTTGTTCTTATATTTTATCGGGATGTATATTTTGTTTTTGTGCTTTAAAGTCGATTACAAATTAGCCTTTCTTGGCGCTTTGGCTTTTGGATTTTCCACTTACCTGATTATCATTCTTGGCGTTGGCCATAACGCCAAAGCGCATGCGATTGCGTATTTTCCGATTGTAGTTTCTGGAATGGTACTGGTTTATAGACAGAAACTATTTTGGGGGAATGTCTTGTTCTGTGTCGGTCTTGCTTTTGAACTGATGGCCAATCACTTCCAGATGACCTACTATCTCATGTTGCTCTGTGTTGTAATTGTGATTGTCAACGCAGTTCATGCTTACCAGCAAAAAACCTTAAAGCCATTTTTGAAAGCGTCTCTAAGCTTTTTACCAGCAATTATTTTAGCGGTTTTACTTAATATTGCAAACCTTCTCGCTACCCAGGAATACGCTGACTATAGCACCAGAGGTGATACCGGACTTACCATCGAATCTAACGGAACAGAAAAGGTAAAATCTGGTTTGGATTACGATTACATCACCGAGTATTCTTATGGTATTTTAGAAACCTTCAACTTGTTTATCCCAAGATTTATGGGGGGGTCCAGCAGCGAGTCGCTTGGTAAAGATTCTGAAGTCTATGGCGAACTCATCCAAATCGGAGCCTCACCTGCTCAAGCCTTAGATTTCAGTAAAAACCTACCCACCTATTGGGGCGATCAAACCTTTATTGGTGCTCCTGCATATATTGGTGCAAGCGTTATTTTTCTTTTCGTCTTCGCTTTATTTCTCACAAAAGGTAAGAAAAAGTGGTGGTTGGTTGCGGGTTCAATTTTGGCTTTACTACTTTCCTGGGGTGATAATTTTTCGCTTCTGACTAAGTTTTTTGTTGACTTTATTCCTTTCTACGATAAGTTTAGAGCGGTGTCGTCCATCCAGGTCATTATCGAATTTTGCCTTCCAATTCTGGCTATACTAGGACTTTCAAAACTTGTAAGTGATAAAATTACAAATCAGAAGAAACTGAAAGCATTAAAAAAATCGACTATTGTTTTAGGAGGATTAAGTGTTTTATTTTTGCTTCTCAAATCTGTTCTTTTTGATTTTAGCGGTTCGAGTGATTCCGTATTCTTAGAAAATTACGGAGCTAAATTTGTTCGAGCGCTTAAGGAAGACCGAAAAGCCATGTTCAATGCAGATACCATTCGATCCTTGGTGTTTGTGCTGCTCATAGCAGGGGCTATTTATTTATACTTGAAAGAAAAGCTCAAAAAGCCTTTGTTTCTTGGACTTATTGGGATTTTCATCTTAGTTGATTTGATTGGAGTGAATACTCGCTACGTGAACGAAGATGATTTTGTAGCGGCTTCTGTGATGGAGCGCCCTTTTCAAGCCACTCAGGCTGATCTTGAAATTCAAAAAGATAAATCCCATTTTAGAGTTTATGATTTAACATCCAATCCACTTAACTCCGCAAGAGCCTCTTATTTCCACAATTCTATTGGAGGTTACCATGCCGCAAAGCCAGGTAGAATTCAGGAGTTGTTTGATTTTTATATTTATGAAGGCAAACAGAGTATTCTGAATATGCTCAATGTGAAGTACTTCATCTTTGATAATGAAGGCCAACCCACTCCTCAGGAAAACCCTGACCATCTGGGCAATGTCTGGTTTGTGAATGAATTGATCACTGTCGATAATGCCAATGAAGCGATTTTAGGACTGGATACGATTAATCCAAATACAACAGCAATTGTTGAGAACAATCAATTTGACTACTCAGACAAAACCTATGATGTCAGTTTTTCAGACCAAATTGAATTAACTTCTTACAAGGAAAATGAATTAATATACACTTATGATTCTGAAAATGAAAGCCTTGCTTTATTTTCTGAACTTTATTATCCTGAAGGCTGGAAGATCAATATTGACGGAAAAGAGGCGACTCATTTTAGAGCTAATTATGTCTTAAGAGCAATGGAACTACCCGCGGGCAATCATCAAGTAAAATTTTCATTTGAGCCAGAAGTTGTGAGTTATGGTGGCAAAATAACTTTAGCTAGTTTTATAATCTTAATATTAATCATCCTAGGAGGATTGGGTTATACCATAAAGCGAAAGCAAATTTAGAAGATGAAAAAGGTTTTAATTATTACTTACTACTGGCCACCTGCCGGGGGTCCTGGAGTGCAGCGCTGGCTGAAATTTTCTAAATATCTGCCAAAGTTTGGTATTCAGCCTGTCGTTTACAAACCTCAAAATCCAAGTTACCCTATTATCGATTCTTCTCTTGGTGCAAGTCCCGAAGTGAAAGTGATCGAAAAATCTATTTTTGAACCTTATGCACTTGCAGAAGTTTTGTCGAAATCAGATTCAAAAACCATTAGCAGTGGCATCATCAAATCCAAGAAAAAACAATCCTGGAAAGAGCGATTGATGCTTTATGTAAGAGGTAATTTTTTTATTCCAGACGCCAGAGTGCTTTGGGTAAAACCTTCAGTATCATTTTTAAAAGAGTATATTCAAAATCAGGAGATCGAAACTATCATCACTACAGGTCCGCCCCATAGCCTGCATATTATTGGTTTGAGATTGAAGGAGATTAATCCAGAGCTCCAATGGATTGCAGACTTTAGAGATCCTTGGACGACGATTGGTTACCATTCCGCTTTAAAACTTACAGAAAAGTCTAAGCATAAACATCTCGGTTTAGAAAGCGACGTACTAAATTCTGCAGATCAATTGATTACTACAAGTTTCCAGACCAAGGCTGAGTTTGAGCAAAAAACCAAAACGCCTATTGAAGTCATCACCAATGGCTTTGAGGAAATGTCGGTAGATGCAGAATTAAGCGAGAACTTTACAATCTCACATATTGGCTCGTTACTCAATGAAAGAAATCCTAAGGTACTTTGGGAAGTTTTGGCTGAATTGATAGATGAAAGCCTCGTTTTTAAGGATTTTTTCGAACTCAAACTTATCGGTAAAATTAGTGAAAGCGTTCTTCATTCTGCCTATGAATTTGGTCTAAAGAATTTTATAAGTGTCGTGGGGTATTTGAATCACAAAGACGCTGTGGAAAGCCAGAAAAGTTCTCAAATGCTCCTTCTTATTGAAATTGATAAACCCGAGACCAGAGGCATTATTCCAGGTAAAATATTTGAGTATTTAGCTTCCAGGCGACCTATTTTAGCCATTGGTCCAGAAGGGTGGGATGTGGCACAAATCATTTCAGAAACCAGTTCTGGAGAATGTTTTACCTACAGTGAGAAAGCTCCTTTAAAGTCTTACATTGAAAAGTCTTTCAAGGCTTATTTAAATGGAAAATTAAAAGCCAACACTAAACATATAGAACAATTTAGTCGTAAAAATTTGACCAAAAAATTAGCGCAACTTATCGAATAATTCAATGGGAATCGTCGCCAAGCAATCTTTAAACAATCTTATTTCCACCTATGTGGGATTTGGAATTGGCGCGCTTAATGTTTTGATTTTATATCCCAAATTCCTGACTGCAGAATATTATGGATTAGTCGCTTTTCTGTTGTCCGCGGGGAATTTATTCTGGCCATTTATGGCGCTGGGGGTCCATAATACCATCGTAAAATTTTACACCAGTTTCACTAGCAAACTCGATACAGACAAGCTCCTTAATTTCGCCTTGCTTCTCCCACTATTACTAGGTTTGTTCATCGGAATCGTTGGTTATATCTTCTATGATTCTCTTTTAAGTTATTTTGAAGGGGAAAACGACTTGGTACAACCTTATGTTTGGGGAATTTTCGTCATCGCAATGACTACCGCCTATTTCGAAGTCTTTTTTGCATGGGCAAAAGTTCACTACAAAAGCGTTTTTGGAACTCTTATGCGGGAAGTTTTTCACAGACTTGCTATAACTCTCTTATTACTTATGCTCTATGCTGAATTTATTAGTGTTCACTTATTCATTTATCTTTTAATTGGTGTTTTTGTATTAAGAACAGTGGTGATGCTGGGTTATGCGATAAAATTATATAGACCGCGATTTAGTTTTCAACTCCCGCCAAGACTGAAGGATTTACTGAATTATTCTCTGCTTATCTTTATTGCAGGAACGGTAGCAGTGGCCTTGTTTGATTTGGACAAGGTGATGATAGAGTATTTTATGCCGATAGAAAATGTTTCTATTTATGGCATTGCCATTTACATTGCAACAGTCATTGCCGTACCCTCTAAAGCTATGCATCAAATCACCAATCCTATTACGGCTAAATATCTCAATTTTGGAGAAAACGATTTGTTGAAAGATCTTTATGTAAGGAGTTCTAATACATTATTTGTGATCAGTGGTTTTGTGTTTACGCTCATAATTACCAACGTCAACCAACTTTATGAAATTATTCCAGAGGAATACAGGGTAGGAGTGAGTATTGTATTTTTGATCAGTCTGGTAAAACTGACGGATAATATTTTGGGAAATAACAACAGTATTATTTTCAATTCCAAATATTACAAAACTGTACTTATTGCCGGAATCGTTCTTGTAGGAGTTGCCTTCCTGCTTAACCTTTGGTTAATTCCCATTTATGGAATTTATGGCGCCGCCTACGCCACGTTTATCTCATTTCTGACTTACAATATCTTCAAGCTTTTGTTTGTAAGACTCACTTTCGGAATTCATCCCTTCAATGTAAAAAGTTTGTATATATTTTCAGTAATTACTGCTTTAACGTTGGGCTTTTATTTTTGGGAGTTTTCGACTGGTTTACCACTTCTCAATATTATTTTGAAATCAATATTGATCAGCGGTCTCTATTTTATCATTAGTTTGAAAGGAGACTTGTCTAAAGACTTGACAAAGCTTTACTTTAAAGTTATTAAAAACAAAACTCTTTAGTATCTATAACTGATGAGTTCACAACTAACCAATCAAAACTGTTTTGAAACAAAACGAATGATACTATATACATGGAGTCGGTAGAAAGTTTTTATCCTTAAACTATTATACCTTAGTTTTTAAATATTGACCGGTGTAAGATGCTTTAACTTTTGAAACTTTTTCAGGAGTACCTTCAGCTACGAGCTGTCCGCCATTAATTCCTCCGCCAGGACCTAAATCGATGACATGATCGGCACATTTGATCAAGTCGATGTTGTGTTCAATTACGATCACGCTGTGGCCGTTTTCAATCAAAGCTTCAAAAGATTTCAACAATTTATTAATGTCATGAAAATGAAGACCAGTAGTAGGTTCATCAAAAATGAACAAAGTTTTATCAGCATTTTTTCCTTTGGTTAAAAAAGAAGCCAACTTGATACGTTGCGCTTCACCACCAGAAAGGGTAGAGGAACTTTGACCCAAAGTCACATAACCAAGACCAACGCTTTGTAAAGCTTCGAGTTTATTGGAGATCTTGGTTTCGTTGTGGGAAGAAAAGAACTCCATCGCATCATCTATCGTCATGGATAAGATGTTGTCGATGTTTTTGCCTTCAAACTCCACATCCAAAACTTGTTGCTTAAAACGTTTACCTTTACAAGATTCACATTCCAGGTGAACATCTGCCATAAACTGCATTTCGATAGTTACTTCACCCTCACCTTCACATGTGTCACATCGTCCCCCTTCCACATTGAAACTAAAATGCTTGGGCTTGAAATTTCTTATTTTAGAAAGCTTTTGCTTAGCAAATAGATTTCGAATATCATCGTAGGCTTTGATGTAGGTTACAGGATTGGACCTTGAGGACCTTCCAATTGGGTTTTGATCCACATACTCAATATGCTTGATGTGCTTGAAGTTCCCTTCAATGCCATCAAATTGGCCAGCTTTAGTTCCATAACCTCCATTATGCTTTATCATAGCCGGGTAGAGAATCTTTTTGACAAGAGTACTTTTTCCACTACCAGAAACTCCTGTAATGGCTACGAAACTATCCAAAGGCACTTTTACAGAAACATTTTTTAAATTATTCTCGCGTGCACCTTTCAGTTCAATATATGATTTGGAAGTTCGCCTTTTTTTAGGAACTTCAATTTCCATCTTACCGTTCAGGTATTTTGAAGTTAGTGAGTTTGCCTTCAGGATTTGTTTATATGTCCCTTCAGCTACAAGATCTCCACCATGAGTTCCTGCTTCTGGACCAATATCGATAATGTAATCTGCAGCTTTCATGATGTCCTCGTCATGTTCTACTACAATTACTGTGTTTCCTAAATCACGAAGATCTTTCAAAACTTCAATCAGCCTTTCGTTATCTTTAGAATGCAAACCAATAGAAGGTTCGTCTAAAATATACATTGAACCCACAAGGCTACTGCCCAGTGATGTTGCCAAATTGATTCGCTGTGATTCTCCGCCCGAGAGAGAATTGGATTTTCTATTTAAAGTAAGGTAAGTTAAACCGACATCCATCAAGAATTTAAGTCTACTATTGACTTCCTTCAATAATCGTTTTCCTATTTTTTCATCGTGTTCATTCAGCTTTAATTTTTGAAAAAATGAGCTAACTTCATCAATCGGTAAATCCACAAGCTGAGTGATGTCAATGTCATTGATTTTTACATAGGTTGCTTCTATTTTCAATCTGCGACCTTTGCATTCCGGACATCTTGTTCTCCCACGATATCTGGATAATAAAACTCTATTCTGAATTTTATAAGCTTTAGATTTTACAGCTTCAAAAAATTCATTAACTCCCGTGACATATTGATTTCCGTTCCAGATGACATTTTTTTCGCCATCGGTTAGTTCAAAATAAGGTTTGTGTACAGGGAAATCAAACTTGTGCGCATTTTTTACAAATTCTTTTTTGTACCAACCTAAGGTGTCACCGTTCCAGGGAGCAATGGCTCCCTCATAAACACTCAATCCGGTATTGGGAATAACCAAAGCTTCATCAATGTCGATGATATCTCCGTAACCTTCACACTTTGGGCAAGCTCCTAACGGATTGTTGAAACTGAATAAATGCACGTTTGGCTCGGTAAATAACATCCCGTCCAATTCGAATTTATTGTTGAAATTGGTAATTTTATTTGTGGCTACTTCTTCAATATTGAGCTCTCCTTTACCTTCAAAAAATGCATTCTGAATAGAATCCGCTAATCGGTTGTAGAAGTCCTCATCATCTTTTACGACTATCCTGTCTACAACAATTGAAAGTTGACTTTTCTTAGGAATCTTTCGCTCCTGAGCTTCACTTATTTTTAAAACTTCATTTTCAACCTTGATTCTACTAAACCCTTGTTGCTGAAGAATGTTAATTTTTTCTTCAATAGTACGCTTGTTTTCTAAAGTGATAGGAGCGAGGAGAAGCAGTTTTTTGTTTTCTTCCTGTGATTTTATGAAATCTACAACATCGGTTACCGTATGCTTTTTTACTTCTTTTCCTGAAATTGGAGAAATAGTTTTTCCAATTCTTGCATAGAGCAATTTCAGATAGTCATAAATCTCTGTTGATGTTCCTACTGTTGACCTTGGGTTTGTAGAATTCACCTTTTGTTCGATCGCTATAGCAGGAGCAATTCCTTTGATGTAATCTACCTTAGGCTTGTCTAGACGGCCCAAAAATTGCCTTGCGTAGGCTGAAAGGCTTTCGACATAACGTCTTTGACCTTCAGCATATAGCGTATCAAAGGCTAAACTCGATTTTCCTGAACCAGAAAGTCCAGTAATGACTACGAGTTTATTTCTGGGAATGACAACATCAATATTTTTTAAATTATGAAGTTTTGCACCCTTTATTATAATATATTCTTTAGGGTCAATTTTATCTAAATCTGTGTGTTTCATATATTGTAGGAATACCACAAATATAAAGATTTGTCCCCCCAATTAAACCTTATACACTGACTCATAATATGTTAAAATTATTAACGGTATGAGGTGTGTAAACATATATTTATATATTAGCCAAATAAAAAGAAGCCTATACAACACTTTTACTTAAACTAAATTAATAACAAGAGCCGATTTTTGAAGTTGGTTTTACTTAAGTGAAAGATTTATGAATAGAACTTCGATCTCCTCAGAAGCTTATTTGGTCAAGCAATACATTTCAGGTGATGAAAACTCACTTTCCATTTTAATCAACAGACATCAACAAAAAATCTTCGGGTTTATATTTTCCAAAGTCTATGATAAAGATCTTGCGGAAGATATTTTCCAGGATACCTTCATAAAAGTTATAAGGACTCTAAAGCGTGGTAAGTACAACGAAGAGGGAAAATTTCTTCCTTGGGTTATGAGAATTGCTCACAACCTCGTTATTGATCATTTTAGAAAAAGCAATAGAATGCCAAAATTTGAGGGCAAAGGAGACTTTGATATCCTAGATTTTATGACAGATGGTGACATGAACGCTGAACGTAAAATTATCAAAGATCAAATAGATGTCGATTTACACGCTCTTATCAAAGAACTGCCCCAAGATCAACTTGAAGTCTTAGAAATGAGAATTTTCAAAGAGATGAGTTTTAAAGAAATAGCATTCAAAACTGATGTGAGCATCAATACTGCTTTGGGCAGAATGAGATACGCTCTTATTAACTTGAGGAAAATTATTGAAAAACATCAGGTAGTTTTAACAAACTAGCTTATGCAATAATTCTTTTTTAGTTGCGTTTTTGTTGTATATAAAATTAAAAAATATGGCAAAAATTTACTCTAAAGAAGTTTTAAATTCAACTTCAAAACCAATGAGACCCTCAGCAAAAACCATAAAGTCAATTTTGGATTTTTCTAAGGCAATGACTGTTGTACAGTATAAAAATTTACAGTTTGAAAACATTCAAAATTGATTGAGTGTTTTTCTTAAAATAAAAGGTTTCCTTATTTCGATTTGGAAGCCTTTTTTTTGTGGTAATTATGGATGACAGATTTACGACCAATCGTATTGGTTATTATATCTTTATCCAAGTCCCAGCCCCTGGCTGGAGAATATTCTCTACCATACCAAATAATTTGTAAATGCAAGTCGTTCCAGACTTTTTCCGGAAAAAGTCGCTTGGCATCTTTTTCGGTTTGTTGCACATTTTTACCAGTGCTCAAGTTCCAGCGGTACATTAACCGATGGATATGAGTGTCTACAGGAAATGTAGGGACACCGAATGCCTGAGCCAAGACCACTGAAGCCGTCTTGTGTCCAACCGCAGGAAATTCTTCCAAGGCTTCCATATCATTGGGAACTTTACCGTTATATTTTTCAATAAGAATTTTAGAAAGTCCGTGAATTCCTTTGGATTTCATCGGAGATAAACCTACAGGTTTTATGATTTCTCGAATTTCATCCGGACTCATTTTAACCATTTCCCAGGGACTGTCCGCTCTATCAAAAAGCAAAGGGGTTATTTGGTTGACTTTTACATCTGTACTTTGTGCTGAAAGCAATACTGCAATGAGCAAGGTGTATGGGTCTTTATGGTCCAAAGGTACCGGGATAGTGGGATATAACTCCTTTAACGTATTTATAACGAAATCTACTTTTTCAGATTTTTTCATTTCCTTTACTTTTAAACAAAAATAGGAATTATGACAACACTAAAAGCGGGAGATAAAGCCCCAGATTTTGAAGCTAATGACCAAGATGGAAACGCCCAAACACTTAAAGATTATAAAGGAAAAAAATTAGTCGTCTTTTTTTATCCCAAAGCAAGTACACCAGGATGTACTGCAGAAGCTTGTAACCTGAGGGATAACTGGGAAACTTTTCAGGAAAAAGGTTATGAAATTCTTGGCGTCAGTGCAGATTCTAAAAAACGTCAGCAAAATTTTAAAACTAAATACGAGCTTCCTTTTCCATTGCTTGCCGATGAAGACAAAGAAGTCATACAAGCATTTGGAGTTTGGGGGCCGAAGAAGTTTATGGGTAAAGAATACGATGGCATTCATAGAACTACTTTTATCATCGATGAAGAGGGTAAAATAGAAGAGGTTATTGCTAAAGTGAAAACCAAAGCTCACGCTGAGCAGATCTTGTAAACCTTAATTGGAATTAGTTGTTTGATCTTTAAAAATCAAATAAATATCCTTTTGATTATTTTTCAAGCTTAGGTTGAAGCTGTTGAATTACCCAAGAATTAATGTAATTTGGTTCTATGAAGTGGAAGCAAGCAATTCAAGATTTTACATACTACCTAAAGATAGAAAGAGGCCTGGCCGATAATACCATTCAAAATTATCGGCTGGACATCTTAAAATTGACCAATTACCTTTCCGATTTTAATTTGAAAATTTCTCCAGTTGAAATAGCTGAAGAGGATATTCAGAGCTTTATTTATACAATTTCAAAACTTCTAAATGAACGATCTCAGTCCAGATTAATTTCTGGGTTAAAGAGTTTTTTTGATTATCTCATTTTTGAAGATTACAGAAAAACAAATCCACTCGAACTCATAGAATCTCCGCGTTTGGGTCGACAACTCCCGGATACGCTCTCAACTGAAGAGATTGATCGACTGATAGATGCTATAGACTTGTCGCATCCTCAAGGCCAGCGTAATAAAGCCATCATCGAAACACTTTATGGTTGTGGATTAAGAGTTAGCGAGCTCATAAATCTTAAAATTTCTGATTTACACTTTGAAGCAGGTTTTGTTAAAGTAGTAGGAAAAGGGAATAAGGAACGGTTGGTTCCAATTAATGCCTACACTCAAAAATTTATAACTACTTATAAAGATGAAGTTAGAATTCATCAGGAGGTAAAACCTGAATTCACTGATATTCTTTTTTTAAATAGACGAGGCGCTCAATTAACGCGAGCTATGATTTTTACTATCGTAAAGCAATTATCTAAAGAAGCTCATATTCAGAAGAAAATTAGTCCACACACATTCAGGCATTCGTTTGCGACACATTTATTGGAAAATGGAGCTAACCTGAGGGTTATCCAACAAATGTTAGGTCACGAAAGCATCACCACAACAGAAATTTATATGCATTTGGATAAAACTCATTTAAGGTCTGTGCTTGAAAAGTTCCATCCGAGAGCTTAAATCACAACTCCATTTGATTTAAAATCTTGTAGTTTTTGTAGAGTCTTCTAGTGAGAATGCCATAAAGTACACGATAAAATAAAATCAATAGGCCAACAACGATAAGAAGTATGAAAACCATGATTCCACATATAATCCAGAATTCTAGAGTATTGAATGTGGTTTGCATCATTATAGCTCTAGCCCCACCTATCACGAACATAATTATAAAAAGAGCGATGTTATAACGGACATAGTACTTTACAGATTTCCTAGTTTTAATAATCTGCTTCATCAGTTTCCTTGCAGAGTCTGTAACTTGAATACGTAGATAGTTCTTGCAGAATAAATAAATAAATCCAAATAGAACAACATAATTTAAAACGGTCAGTATTTTCAAAAACCAAAGAAAAGATTGATTTTCTATAGAGTCCATATATTCTTTTGAGGAGACTAAAACATCTATACCCAACCAAAACACAAACTCCAGGATACTTATGATAAATATCCATTTGACACTGGAAGATGACTTTTTATGCAACATTGGCATAAGTTCATCTTGAGTGTATTTTGGCAAATCTTCATTTCTTTTTTGCCAATCTTTTTTAATAAGGTCTAACTCATCCATAGTTAAGGATTCAAAATCTTTTTAAGTTTAGTCTTTACTCTATTCATTTTCACTCTTGCATTTACTTCAGAAATTCCAAGGGTCTCGGATATCTCTGTGTAGGGCTTGTCTTCCAGATAGAGTAGGACTAAAGCTTTATCAATATCATTAAGTTCTTTTATAGCAGAGTACATCAGTTTCAAATTATCATCCAAGGTGCTATCATAGCCTTCAGCAGAAATTTTAAAATCAAAATTCTCCCAGGGTAAGGTTTGGACTCCTCTTTTTTTCTTTCTATATAAAGTTATAGCTGTATTTAAAGCTACACGATACATCCAAGTACTAAATTTTGACTCTGCTCTAAATTTTGGATAAGCTTTCCATAATTGAATGGTTATTTCTTGGAAAAGGTCTTTGTGAGCATTGTCATCGTAGGTGTACATCCTACAGATTTTATGTGCAATGTTTTGATGTTCCTCTAAAAGGTCAATAAATTTTTTCTCTAGTTCTTTATTCAAAACTTACAAAGTCTTAATCATATGTCGTTAAAATTATCAAAAGTTACAGAACTAGCATTAAATTGAACCAATTAAGATATAAATTGGTACTTATGAATGTACCAATTTCAAAATTACCAAGAGTTGTCATCATAGGTGGAGGCTTTGGAGGAGTAAGTTTAGCCAGGAAGCTTGAGAAGAAACCTTTCCAAGTAGTCATGTTGGACAAAAGAAACTTCCACACTTTCCAACCATTATTATATCAAGTTTCAACGTCTGGACTTGAGCCAGATTCCATAGCATATCCTATCCGTAAAATATTAAAAAAAAATAAGGATGCTTATTTCAGGATGGCAGAAGTGGAAAATATTGATGATGGGAAGCAACTTGTAAAAACAAACATTGGAGAAATTACATACGATTATTTAGTAATTGCAACCGGGTCCAAAACAAACTTCTTTGGAAATAAAAGCGTTGAAGAAAATGCTATTTGGATGAAAACTGTGCCTCAAGCCCTCAACCTGAGAAGTTTGATTTTAGAAAATTTCGAAGAAGCAACTATCACAACAGATCTTGAAAGGAGAAAAGCACTCTTGAACTTTGTTATTGCGGGAGCGGGACCAACTGGTGTTGAATTAAGTGGTGCTCTAGCAGAATTGAGAAAAAATGTAGTTCCCATGGACTACCAGGATATTGATACAAATGAAATTCACATCCATTTAATTGAAGGTTTGGATAAGGTGTTACCGCCAATGAGCGATAAATCCTCTGCAAATGCTCAAAAATATCTGGAAGAACTTGGTGTAGAAATTCACCTCAATACTTTTGTGAATTCCTATGAGGATAATATTGTAAAAACAAATAATGAGGACTTAAGCTTCAATACAGAAACTTTTATATGGAGTGCCGGAGTTACTGGAGCAGCCATAGAAGGGCTTAAGACAGGTGCTTTGATGGAAAAGGCAAATCGTTACAATGTCAATGCCTTTAATCAAATTGATGGGTATGAAAATATATTTGCTATTGGTGATATTGCTTTAATGACCAGTGAAGATTATCCTAAAGGACATCCTATGGTTGCTCAGCCAGCAATACAACAAGGAGATCATTTGGCTAAAAATTTACTGAGAACGATCAATAAGCAAAAACTCTTACCTTTTGAATATTTTGATAAGGGAACAATGGCCACTGTAGGAAGAAATAAGGCCGTTGTAGATTTGAAAAAGCTCAGATTTGGAGGTGCATTAGCTTGGTTTATGTGGATGTTTGTTCACCTGTGGTTTTTAGTAGGATTTAGAAATAGAATAGTTACCTTTTTTAACTGGACTTATAGCTACATCAATTATGACAGAGCAGCAAGGCTTATTGTAAGACCTTTTAAAGGGAACAAACAAATGTCGTCTCCAGACTAGAGAGGATTAGAGAAAAATCTACAAAACAAAAGCAGTCAATTCTTTTAAAAGAATTGACTGCTTTTGTTTGGAATCAACAATGAACATTTAGTTTCCTAAAACCTCTTCTACTTTTTCTCTTAAGTCGTTACCTCTTAAGTCTTTTCCTATAATTATGCCTTTCTCATCAATTAGAAATGCTGCAGGAATAGCCTTCACTCCATATTTTTGAGCAATAGGTTCTTGCCAGTATTTTAGATTGGATATGTGATTCCACTCAAGGTTATCATCTTCTATGGCTTTTATCCATGAATCTTTGTTATTGGGTTTGTCCAAGGAGACACCAACAACGGTAAACCCTTTATCTTTATAATCATTATAAATGCTTACGATATTTGGATTTTCAACTCTACATGGTCTGCACCAAGACGCCCAAAAGTCTATTAGAGTTACTTTCCCCATGGCGTCTTTCAGTGATAGTTCATTTCCTTGTGGGTTAGGTCCGGAGAATTTTGGTGCTTCAGCACCAATATCTGTAGCGCCAATCTTAGCGATATTTTGTCCAAGCATTTTTCCAAGGGGCGTATCTTTTACCTCATCCTCAAAATTGTCATATAAAGATCTCATATTGTTAAGCGGAACTGTTTTAGAATTCATCACATCAGACAAAGCCATCATGCCAACTATGGAATTATTGTTCTTCTTAATAAATTCTAAGGTGGATTGTTTAGCCTCTTCTTTGATTTCTTCTGCATCCAATTCTAAATCGAGTACCGCAATTTCGTCGTCTCTTTTAAGTGCTTCCTGGCGCTTTTTATTTAATTCATTGCCCCTTTCAGAAAATTTAATGATCAAATCTAGATAATCATTCAATAGTTGATTATGCTTGCCACCAGTGACTATTGACTCTCTTAAATTTTCTCGATTTGCTTCTATTTTGATATTCTCATTATCCTTGATGAAGATGATATTACCGTCGACACCTTCAATTTTTATGAGATTAATTTGTTGGTTGGATTTCTCAAATTCGAATTCAAATGAATTGTTTTGTACCTGAGTAGTATCTGCGGGAATAGGGACATTCTGAGGCCCGAGGTGTGTAAGATAAACATCGGTTCCATCGGGAACATTGTCAATAGTAGCTTCAAGTGTTGGACCAGAAGAATTACAACTTGCCAAAAGAAGAAGTAAAGAGAGACTGAAGAATAGTTTCATTTTGAATAATTTTATTTGCAAAAATAGCATACTCAAACAGAGTAGGGTAATAACTATAGAAAAAATTAGCTAGAGATGGTAAATCTATCTTAAGTAAAAAGTTCAATCTTCATTTTATAGATAGTATTGTAATCATTACATTTAGACATGGATCGTTATAAAGATATTTACCCATTTAAGATAAAGCTGAGCTTTCAGAAAATTCGCGACAATTTTCAAAAGCGATTAGAAACAGAAAGCAATCCAATTTCAAAAAAATATATTCAAGGCATATTGGATTACTCGGAGTCTTACCCTGAGCTTTTTGACGGGATTGAAGACTATGAGAACCTAAAGCCTTATGAGAAACAAATCAAAATATTGCTAGATGATTTGTTTCCTGATGTATTGACTCATAATGAGATTAAAGTGGCAACTGTTCCTTTTCGCAATAAAATGTTCAGAAAAACAAAACGTTTTGAGTCTATACTGAATGCGGTTCCTTATGAAGGATTTGAGTTTTTGCCGAGAAACTTCAATATTGAAAAAGATTATATTATGGCCTGTATTATTATTCTAAACACCTACTATAGTTACAATATTGACTTCTTCAGACCAGAATATTACGATGTTCCAGATGCTGATGGTAACCTGAAAAATTACAGACTTTTTGTAAATGCGGATTTCGTAGAATTAATTCCTACAGAAAATGCAGTTGAAATCACGCCTAAAGATGTTGATGAATTACTAAACAGACATAATGATATTGATTTCTGGAAAGAAAAGTTTCCACCCAACTCATGGATTTTTAAAGGGTTTGCGATTTTAAATCTCACTGATGTCACTGCCGATAATAGTATTTCGGAAATTAAAACGCTTCTACTCAACAATAATATTTTATCCGATTCTAAAGCTGTCACTTTGAAAATGGCAAGTATTTTAAAATCCATCTTTAGATTGCCAAAACTCGAATTTGGCTTTGCCCTTTTCAATGATGAAAAAGAGACATTTCAGCTTAGCCATTCTAATTTTATAGATAGTTTTATTTTGGACTCAATTTCGGACAACGGTTGCCGGGAGGCTTTTTGTCACGGGGCATATAAAGCGATTGTAGATCAACATAAATACTTCAGTATAACAGATGTCAATTCTTATTCTGAAAAAAATCCGGGTAATAAATTTGCCGATCATTTAAAATCTAAAGGAATTCAGTCTGTTATTCTAGCCCCGGTAAGTAAAAATAATAAACTTTTAGCCATTCTTGAATTGGTTAGTTTTTCTAAAAATGACCTAAATAATATCAATGCAACGAAGCTTGACGATATTGTGCCTTACATAGCAGAAACTGTTGAAAATTACGAACAAGAAAAGCAAAACAGAATAAAAGCAATAATCCAAAGTGAATACACCTCTATACATCCAAGTGTAGAATGGAAATTTGAAGAAGAGGCCGAGAAATTATTTTATGAAACTTCAGAAGAAAGTGAATTGAAAGAAATTTATTTTCATGATGTTTATCCTCTTTTTGGACAAATAGATATCGCCGATTCATCTACCCAAAGGAACTCTGCTATTCAGAACGACTTGATACATCAGCTCAATAAAGTTTTGGATATCATAAATTCTGCTTTCGAAGCACAACCTCTCCCAGTTTATGAACAGTTGGGTTATAGAATTACAGATTCCCTTTCTCATTTATCAAGTGGGATTTCAGCTTCAACTGAAGAAAAGGTTGAACAGTTATTAAGAAATGATGTACTCCCTGTTCTAAAACATATTCAAACCAATGTACCGAATTGTGAATATCTCGTCGATAATTATCTTGATAAAATCAAGCCAGGGAACAAGACATTTCATAAAAACAGAGATGAATTTGATGAAACAATTTCAAGAATAAATTCCTGCATGGCTGGTTTTATAGATTTAAAACAAGTTGAAGCGCAGAAATTATTTCCGCATTATTTTGATCGTTACAAAACAGATGGAGTGGAGCATAACATGTTCATAGGTCAATCCATAGTGAAGGATCGTAACTTCAATGAAGTTGTTTTGCAAAATCTAAGATTGTGGCAAATTACAGTTATGTGTGAAATGGAAAATCGCTTTTATGAAATTCAGGAGACCAAAAATTTCAAATTGAGTTCAAGGTCACTAATTTTAGCTTTTAATAATACGCTAACCATTCATTATAGAATGGATGAAAAACATTTTGATGTAGATGGTTCCTACAATGCGAGATACGAAATCATCAAAAAAAGGATTGACAAGTCTTTTGTGAAAAACTCAGAAGAACGAGTAACGAGTAAAGGTAAATTAACAATTATCTATTCTCAAAAAGAAACTCAATACGAATATTTGAAATATATCAACTATTTACAAAGAAAACAATACCTCAATGAAGAGGTGGAGATTCTTGATGTTGAAGATTTGCAAGGTGTTTCTGGATTGAAAGCTATACGCGTGGGGATTTTGTATCATAAAGGGGATTCCTCCGAAAAAAGAGTCACTTATGAAAGCTTAATAAAATCTTTGAATTAAAACTTATAGCCGAGTGAGACTTGAAATACTTCATTTTTTAGGTCGGTGGATATCGTTTGTTCTTCGTTTTTAGGGATTTCAGATAATCCCAAGACATATCTGGCTTGAATAAATAAGCCATTATTCAATTCATAACTAGAACCTATAGCAAATCCAAGGTCAAAATTATTAATGTCATCTTTTATGTCTATGGTTTCATTTCTTAAAGTTTCTGGTACTAGAAACCCTGAAGTTAATATCTCATTTTCAATCTCTGAATTTACAATATAGCCAAGCTGTGGTCCAGCTAGAAGACTTAAGCCCTTATAAACGTAGTATTTGGCAAGGATAGGTAGGGTGATGTAATCTAAATTTAAATCAGAATCTACTTTCGCTCCGTCGGCTGGCCTGTTATCATAAGAGTAATTTGCTCCAACTTGAGAGTACAATAACTCTGTTTGCAATGAAAATTTATTTGAAATTGATAATTCTGAAATAACTCCAACATGAAAACCAGTTCTGCCTTCGTCATATCCTATTTGCGAATTAGAATCTGAAGCATCTCCAGTGGCAGAAGCGAAGTTTACTCCTGCTTTTATACCTACAGAAATAGTAGCTTGAGAATATCCAGAGCTACTTAATAAAAGTGTAATAAAAGCAATAGTAAATTTATACATCTATAATTTTTTTGATATTATTAATAATCGAATCTGTATTCAATATTAAGATGTAAACCATTCAAGTTGGTTGATGTTACATCATATAAAAAGCGATAAAAAAACTGACTACAGATATGATAATACCAGCCATAAATATAGTGTAAGTAATTCTGAGTAATCTGTATTTTCTTTCTAAAACTTTACCAAGTAGATAAAGGTCTTTTACTAAAGCTTCGTAAACATAATCTTTGTCTTTAAGAATTTCTTTTACGCCCCATAAGTAATTTTCGAAAGTCATTTTATGAAAGTTTCCAAAAAATAAGATGTTGACATCTCTTTTTTCAACTTGTTCTTTGGTGAATTCCCCCGATGTGACATTTGGTCTAGTTGATAAAATGGAAAGTATGATGGCGGCGACACTAAAACAAATCAAAATCAAAGTAGGGATCATCAAATGCTGATTGCTTGGATTGTCCAACTTCGGTATAATGTTCGCCAATGCTAAAGATATAATGATAGCATTCACAGACAGTAAAATGTTTGCCTTTGTATCTGCAATATCACTTAGTTTAAGGTGATTCCTTAAGGTTGTTCTGAAAAGCGTTTGAATACTTCTCTCAGGATTGTCATTTTTATATTGAGCCTTATACTTAGCTTTTAGTTTGTCCTTCTCTTTCTTTCTTTTAGTTTTTTCTTTTTCTTCAATAAGATTGATGAGGTTTTCTTGTTTGGCAGCACTCCAGTTTTTCACCGCATAATCTGTATAATATTGATGTTTAAAGGATAGCATTTCAATATTTAAATTCGTCCACTCATCGGCATTGTAGTCTTGTCCGCGTAAACGCAATTCTTGCCTTAAAAGTTCGCTCACTTCTTTGAAATATCCTTTAGCAAAATGGGAGCAATCCGCATCTTTAATTATTTTTTCAATTTCAGAAGATGGCTGGGCACCAATTTTGGTTGCACCAATTGTTTTTTGTACAGATTTAATAATATCCTGAGCTACATTATTAGCTTCCAGAAAATCCACAGCTATACGTTTACTTTCTTCTTCATGTTGATTTTCAGAAATTGTATAACCCGTATCATGTAACCAAGCCGAAAGAAGAAGTATGAGTTTGTCCTCTTCATTTAGATTTTTTTGTTCAGCTAAATATTCAGCACTTTCAACAACTCTTTTAGTGTGATTGAAATTGTGATACACATATATATTAGATAACTTATCTTTGAATAATTGAAGTATAAAAGATTCAGTTTTTGAAATGAGATCTGTCATTTTCTGGAATTTTATCGACTACCAATTAAATTATTTTAAATGAAAAACAAATTAGTACTCATCGTATTTGGGTTAATGTTTAGTGCATGTGCAACATACGAAGTTAAATATAAAAATTTAGAAAAATTTCAATCAACAGCTTATCCCGGAGACAAAAAACTTTCTCAACGATTCTATCTAATTGGTGATACAGGTTATGAAAAACTAGAGGAGGCACCACCTGGTATTCTAGCTTTTAAGGCCTTTGCAGAATCTCTAGATACTCAAAATGATAAGGTCATCATTCTTGGTGATAATATTTACCCAGCAGGTCTTCCAAGCAAAGGAGAGAAAAACCGAAATCAAGCTAAAGAAATTATAGACAGACAAACGTCTAACCTAGCTTTTTTTGAAGGTGATATTCATTTTATCCCAGGAAATCACGATTGGTATTCTGAAGGCATACAGTCTTTAGAGAATCAAGAAAAACAAATCAAGAAAGTTTTGAAAGACCAAGGTGAAGCATGGCTTCCAACACCTGGATGCGGACTATCATCTGTGGATATTTCAGATGATGTTCATCTTATTATTTTGGACTCCCAGTGGATTATTGCCAACTGGGATCAAAATCCTCTGATCAACAGGAATTGCGATGAAATCAAAACCCTCGATCAATTTTATGAGGAATTTGAAACGGAATTGAAAAAAAATCAGAACAAAACTACGCTTGTTGCCTTACATCACCCGCTTTATACCAATGGAGTTCATGGAGGAACTTATGAATTTTCTAAGCATTTGTTTCCTTCCCAACGAAAAATACCTTTACCCGGCTTAGCTTCTCTGGCTACTCTAATAAGGGTTTCTGGAGGAGTTTCAGTTCAGGATACGCAGAACAATCAATACCAATCTATGGTCAAACGAATTTCAGCAATAGCCAGTCGCTGGAATAGAGTGGTTTTTGCATCAGGACACGAACATAGCTTGCAATATATAGAGCATGATCTTATCAAGCAGATCGTTTCTGGATCTGGTTCAAAAAAATCTTATGCCAAATTAGGGCTTGATGGTGAGTTTGCCTATCCGGGCTATGGTTTTGCAGTGTTTGATATTTTTGACGATGACTCTTCGTGGGTTCAATTTTATTCTGCAGATAAGAATAAACCTGAACTCATTTTTCAAAAAGAAATTTATGAAGGTGAAAGGAGTTTTGACCTAGAAAGTATTCCCGAAAATTTCCCAGAAACAGTTGCCACTTCAGTATATGAAGACGTGAAAACCGATAGAACAGGTTTTTATGAAAGTGTCTGGGGCCAGCATTACAGAGACCTGTACACTCGCCAGATTACAGTTCCTGTTTTAAAGATAGATACTGCATACGGAGGTTTGGAGCCAATGCGAATGGGCGGAGGAATGCAAACCAACTCTCTAAGACTGAGTGATGAAAACGGCAGGGAATACAACATCAGGCAACTGAAAAAAGATCCAGTGAGACTACTTCAGCAGTTCGTCTATCCAGATAAAAACCTATACAATGAATTTGATGATACTGTAGTTCAAGAAGCGTTACTTGATTTTTTGACAGCTGCTCATCCTTTTGGATTCATGGCAGTACCAGATTTATCTGATGCTATTGGAGTATATCACACTAACCCGCGATTGGTATATATTCCCAAACAAAAGGCGTTGGGGAAATTTAACCAAGTACATGGTAACCAGTTATATATGATAGAAGAACGTCCAGAAGAGCATTGGATGGGTACTGGTGTTTTTGGGAATCCCAATCATGATATTGTAAGCACTGCCGACATGATAGAGCGCTTGAGAAGAGATGAAAAATATAAGCTCGATGAATCAAACTATCTAAGGGCTCGATTGTTTGATATGCTTTTAGGCGATTGGGACAGGCATGAAGATCAATGGCGCTGGTCCGAGTTTGAACTTGAAAACGGAGATAGAATTTTTAAACCTATTCCTCGAGATAGGGATCAGGTCTTCGCCAATTTTGATGGTGGATTTTTTAATGTGCTGAGGACAATAAGTTCGGCTCCCAAAAAATTTCAACCGTACACTGGAGACATTGAGAATCTAAAATGGTTAAATACTTCTGGTCTGAGTTTAGACAGAATGATTATCAGAAATGCTGCTAAGGAGGATTGGGTAAAAGAGGCTAAATATATTCAAGAGCATTTGACTGATGAAGTGATTCAAAAGGCCTTTTCTAAATTACCAGAAGAAATCGACAAGGAAAAAACAAAGACTCTCATTTCAATTTTCAAATCTAGATTGGGTCATTTGGTTAATTATGCTGATCAGTATTATGATATTTTAAGTGAAGTTTCTGTTTTAACGGCTACAGATAAAGATGATTTCATAGACGTCTATCGTCAGCAAAATGGACAAACAAGGGTGAGAATTATGCGGGATATAAAAGGTGACCGCAAAAACACAATTGTCGATAAAGTTTTTGATGAAGAATACACCAAAGAAATCTGGATTTATGGTCTAGATGATGAAGATACATTTACTGTTTCCGGAGATTATCCAGCGAAAATTAAAGTTAGACTCATCGGTGGTCATGATAATGATTCTTATGCTCTTAAAGCTGGAAAAAAAGTCAGGGTTTACGATCATAAAACTTTAGAAAATTCAATAGTAGAAAAAAAAGGAGGTCGAGTGATTAGAACCGATAATTATGTGGTCAATACCTTCGATAAAGACAGGAGTATCAATTGGATAAGTTCGTTTTTACCGCGTTTGGGTTTTAATCCAGATGATGGACTATTATTTGGAGCTCAAGTCTCGCTCGGATATAATGGTTTTCAATTAAACCCCTTCACTTACAGGCATAATATAAAAGCTGGTATTTATACTGCAACTGGAGGCTTCGATGTTGGGTACGAAGGTGAGTTTGCCAACGTTCTAGGCAAGCACAATCTTTTCACTTCTTTGGAATATACAAGTCCAAATTTTGCCAGGAACTTTTTTGGCTTCGGAAATGATTCTGAATATTTTGATAATGATATCGTCAAAAATTTTAATCGGGTAAAAATTAGAAAATTCGAATTTGAATTGGGCCTTCGCAGAGCTTCAAAATATGGTAGTATTTTTGAAAATAAAGTTTCTTTTCAAAATTATGATGTAGAAAGAACGGAAGGTAGGTTTATAGACTTAGTCGGTGATGAATTGCTCAGCAATAATCCGTCATTTTTTGATTCAAAAAACTTTGTTTCTTACCAATCGTCTTATCAGTATCACAGTTTCGATGACGACCTTAATCCAAGACGTGGTATGGATTTCAAAGTTGAACTTGGAGCTACAATGAATACCTCAGACGTAGATCAGCATTTTGTTTTTCTGAATCCGCATTTGGAGTTTTATAATGCTATTTCAAATGACCAAAAATGGGTATTAAGAACCAAAGCTACTTCTCAATTGATCTTTAATGATGATTATGAATTTTATCAGGGGGCAATTTTAGGAGCCAGAAATGGGTTGAGAGGTTTTAGAAGAGATCGATTTATAGGAAGAGAAAGTCTGGTGGGTAATATTGATTTACGGCATAGTTTCAATTCTATCAAAACAAATTTTATTCCGCTTCAGTTTGGAGTATTTACAGGCTTTGATGTTGGTAGAGTGTGGTCAAACGTTCCAGAATCAAACCAGTGGAAAAACAATTATGGTTTAGGTTTTTGGGTGAATGGCGCCGATTTATTTACGGGTACTTTCAACTTCTTCCATAGCGAGGATGGATTTTGGTTTTCTTTCGGCTTTGGAGCAAAGTTTTAAACAATTTTCTTGATCACCCTCAAGTTGTGTGAATAGCGACCGATTTCTACATTGAAAATCCCAGAATGATCTATTCTATCAATTCGGACTTGTCCGTGGGCATGAATGATATAATTATCTTTCATCATAATTCCTACGTGAATTATTTTCCCTTCTTCATTATCAAAAAAAGCAAGGTCACCCGGTTCACTTTCTTCGATAAACGAAAGCGCCTGACCTTGCTTGGCTTGTTCATAAGCATCTCGGTATAATTGGATACCACTTATTTTGTAAACCATTTGTACAAACCCACTGCAATCTATCCCGAATGGTGATTTCCCACCCCATAAATAGGGGGAATTCAGATAAAGCATGGCAGTATCAACTAAATGGTTTTTTGTGTAATTATTATTAATGGCTCCATCAAACTGATGTTTTAGAAGTGTTGAGGAGTGAATTGAAGACCCAATACAAACGGGCATTAACTGTCCATTCTCGGTAGTCATTAAACTCAACAAATCTGTAGAATATTCATTCCTTTCATTGAGATTTTTGAAATTTTCTTGATCAATTTCAAAAGCCTGCTTTCTATCCAACCAGCCTTCATAATCGTCAAAAGCTATACGAATTTTAATCCATTTAGGTTGTGTTTCGATCACTTCAAAATGATCTCCATAAAGTAGCTGAGTAACCATTTCTGAAGAGTCGCTTGCTTCTGCTCTCACAGGAACAACACTTAGGGGACAAATTCCGTATAGCATTTGGACAGATTAAAAAATTAGCGTTCTAAAATCATAGCAGAAGCGCCACCACCTCCATTACAAATAGCTGCAGCGCCAAGTTTAGCATTATTTTGCTTCATAATATTTATGAGCGTGATAATAATTCTAACGCCAGAACAACCTAAGGGATGACCTAAGGAAACAGCGCCTCCGTGTATATTAACCTTTTTACTATCCAGACCTAGAAGTTTTGTATTTGCAATTCCAACAACAGAGAAAGCTTCATTAAACTCAAAATACTCTATATCTTCTTTTTTAAGATTAGCTTTTTTAAGAGCAATAGGTAAAGCTTTTGCCGGCGCAGTCGTAAAACGTTCAGGTTCTTGAGCTGCATCTGCATAGCTTTTTATGGTCGCTAAGATTTCAAGTCCAAGCTCTTCAGCTTTTTCTTTAGTCATTAACACAACAGCTCCAGCACCGTCATTTATTGTAGAAGAATTGGCTGCAGTTGCCGTACCATCTTTACTGAAAGCAGGTCTTAGTTTACTTATTTTATCAAGTTTAATATTTTTAAATTCTTCATCTTCCTTCATGATGACAGGTTCACCACGGCGTTGAGGAATTTCGACAGGAACTACTTCATCATCAAATTTACCTTGTTTCCATGCATCTGCACTTCTTCTGTATGATTCCTTTGCGAATTCATCCTGTTCTTCTCTGGAAATTCCGTGCTCTGTAGCACAAAGGTCTGCACAAGTTCCCATGGCATTATTATCATATGCATCTACAAGGCCATCGCGTTGTAATCCATCCACCATTTGAGCTGGTCCGAATTTTTGACCGTTTCTTAGATGAAGGTAATGAGGAATCATACTCATGTTTTCCATACCACCGGCAACAATAATTTCTGCATCACCTGCAGCAATCGCCTGTGCAGCTTGTGATACAGCTTTCATTCCACTAGCACAAACTTTGTTGATAGTTGTACATGGGACAGTATCTGGAATTCCAGCTCCCATAGCTGCCTGTCTTGCAGGTGCCTGACCATTATTGGCTTGTACCACATTTCCCATAAGTACTTCATCAACAAGCTCTGGTTTTAGATTGATTTTTGAAAGTGCACCTTTTATAGCGATTTCTCCTAGCTTAGTTGCAGGAATTGAAGCTAAGCTCCCAAGAAAACTCCCAATAGGTGTTCTTGCAGCGCTTACTATAACAATATCTTTAGACATAAATTTGAAATTTTTATTTGAGCGAATTTAAGAATTTTAACTCAATCGTATGAGTTTAAACTACACGTTAAATATTTTTTGTGAAGACACACTTCTTGATGCCTCTTGAATTGATTATCACCAAAACTATTAAATTCTGATAGAGACTCGCACCATTTAATTTTATATTTTTGAACAACATTTAGATATGAAAAACCTTCTAGACAAACTTTACAGAAATCAATCTATCATCTTTAAGTTTTTTCTTTTAGCTATAAGCGTATTTCTCATTGTTTATTTCTTCCCTACAGGTGGCCAATTCAAATATGAGATTATCAAAGGAAAGCCATGGCAATATGAAAACCTTTATGCTCCTTTTGATTTTGCGATTCTAAAATCTGATGAAGAGATCGCTGCAGAGAAGTCAAGAATAAGAAAAACTCATATTCCATATTTCAAATACGACGTTTCTACTGCTGAAAATGTAAAAAATAATTGGCAGGAAAAACTTGATGGTTCCCAGGATTCTCTCGTAAACACCAATCAAAAAGTTGCTGAATTCATTTCGAAAACTGTTGATGAGGTTTATCAGAATGGTATACGAATTCAAGATGGAGAGGAAAACAACTATTCTATAATATTTCTTATCAAGAATAAACAAGTTGAAGAGTTGTTATATAAAGATCTGCTTACCCAGCAAGACCTGAAACCTTATCTGATTTCTAAAATTGAAGGGAATAATCTATCAAATTTAAAAAATGATGTTTTAGAAATATTTTTTGAAGCTTTAGAAGTTAATGTCCAGTATGATGAGGAGCTTAATCAAAAGCAGATTCAATCCAAATTTGACCAAATCTCCTATACCAGAGGACGGGTGACCAAGGGCAGTAAAATAATTGCTAAAGGAGAAATTATAGAGGGAGAAAAGTTGAGAATGTTGAATTCTCTAAAATATGAGTACGAGTCACAGAGTTTGGAGTCTTCTGCGTTTGTAGTAGTGATCACTGGATATACGTGTCTTGTAGGACTTTCTTTGTTGATGTTGCTGTTGTTTATAAGACAATACAGACCAGACATTTACGACAATAACAATAAAATCACCTTCATATTTTTTAATATTCTGTTTCTTGTCTTCCTTACTTTATTGGTGCTTAGACTGGATACAGATTACGTTTACGTAGTTCCATTGTGTATTCTGCCATTGACTTTGAAGGCCTTCTTTGATGCTCGACTCGGTCTATTTACGCACATGATCACTGTCTTGATTCTAGGCCTTATCGTACCCGATAGCTATGAGTATATGTTCTTACAAATTATAGCTGGTATAGTTACTATTTTGACAGTTTCAGAATTGTATAAAAGAGCTAATTTATTTATATCTGTTGTTCAGATTACGTTGGTTTATATTTTCGCTTACTTCGCCTTTAACATGATTAAAGAGGGTAGTATTGCTGAAATTAATTATAATAATTTCATTTACTTTTTATTGAGCGGAGTTGGACTTCTTTTTGTTCAGCCTTTTATCTACGCCTATGAAAAGATTTTTGGTTTAATTTCAGATTTATCCCTTTTAGAACTTTCAGATACCAATTCCAAATTGCTGAAAGAACTGGCTAATGTAGCTCCAGGAACTTTTCACCATTCTTTGAATGTGGCCAACCTTGCAGAAGCTGCCGCCAATGAAATAGGGGCCAATTCGTTACTCATTCGCGTTGGTGCTTTATATCATGATATTGGTAAAATGAAAAATCCTATCTATTTTACTGAAAACCAAACTACTTCCGTTTCTCCTCATGATGAATTATCACCACGAGAAAGCGCAGAAGTGATCATAAATCATAGCTTAGAAGGTATTGAAATTGCAAAACGAAGAAATCTTCCAGATAGAATTATTGATTTTATAAGGACTCATCATGGAACTACTACAGTTTATTATTTCTATGCAAAGCAAAAAGAAGAAGATGAGGGAGAGGATACAAATAAAAAAGACTTCAGGTATCCAGGCCCAATTCCTTTCAGTAAGGAAACGGCGATTTTGATGATGTGCGACTCCGTAGAGGCTGCAAGTAAGTCGCTTAAAGAGCCAAATACTCAGTTAATTGATGATTTCGTTGAAAAAATTATCAATAAACAAATTCAAGAAGATCAATTTATAAATGCCAATATTACCTTCAAAGAAATTCAATCTATTAAAAAGATTTTGAAGGCCAAATTGAATAATATTTATCACCTCAGAATTGAATATCCAGACTAATATGAAGCCTATCGTTATTGCAATAGACGGCCATTCTTCTACAGGAAAAAGCACCGTTGCCAAAAGACTTGCCAAACAACTTGAGTATAAATACGTTGATACTGGTGCAATGTATAGAGCAGTTACCCTCTTTGCGATGAGAAATAACTGGATACAAGAGGGGAGTGTTGATGAAGCCAAATTAATTGAAAACTTATCTGCTGTAGAAATTAATTTCGAATATAATCCAGAAGCAGGGACTAATGATGTGATCTTAAACGATGAAAACGTTGAGAAGCAAATTAGAGCCATGGAAGTTTCAGGAAATGTCAGTTCTGTTGCCAAAATTGATGAAGTGAGAGAAAAACTAGTTCAAATTCAAAAGCAACTTGGTGAAGAAAAAGGAATCGTTATGGATGGCAGAGACATTGGTAGTGTAGTATTTCCTGAGGCAGAACTTAAAATTTTCATGACTGCTAGTGCTGACATTAGAGCTCAGCGTCGCTACAATGAATTGAAAGAAAAAGGTGAGAATATAAATTTTGAAGAAGTCTTAAAAAACGTTCAGCACCGAGATAATATCGATTCCAATCGTAAAAACTCCCCGCTTATCCAATCAGAAGACGCTATAAAAATTGATAACAGTAATTTATCACAGGAAGAACAGTTTGAAAAGATTTTGAATCTGGCTAAAGAGAGAATAAAATCTGCTTAATTCATTTTCAAAATTAAATCAATCAAGCGATTGCTATAACCTCTTTCGTTGTCGTACCAACCAATCAATTTGATCAAATTTCCACCGATGACAGAGGTCATTTCAGCATCAAACACACAGGAATAAGGATTACCTACTATATCAATACTGACCAAAGGCAACTCAGAGTATTCCAAAATTCCTTTCAAATGAGTTTCTGAAGCTTTCTTAAAAAGCGCATTTACCTCTTCGATAGTAGTTGAAGTCTTTACATTTAAAGTCATATCCGTTAATGAGCCATTGGGAACAGGAACTCGAATTCCGCAACCTCCAATAACCTCACTTAAGTCTGGAAAAATTTTCGTCAGTGCTTTAGCAGCACCTGTCGTTGTTGGGATGATGGATTGTGAAGCTGCTCTTGCGCGTCTTAAATCCCGATGAGGTTTATCATGCAAGCTTTGGTCTGAAGTGTAGGAGTGAACCGTAGTGATATATGCCTGTTCCACTTCGAAAGCATCATGAATTACTTTCAGCATTGGAGCTGCATTGTTGGTGGTACAGGAGGCATTGGAAACCATAAGATCATCTTTTTCTAGAACCCAGTCATTTACTCCCAAAACCACCATTTTCACAGAATCATCACTAGGAGGAACACTCAAAATCACTTTTTTGGCTCCTGCTTCAAGATGATGTTGTAATTCAGTCTTGGTTTTAAATTGACCTGTACATTCCACAAGTGTTTCTACATCAAATTTGCCCCAATTTAAGTCCTCAAGCCTTGGAACATTGACTAATGGAAATATTTTCTCTTCCACCAGAATGCCTTCGTCATTAAAACTGACTTCAAAAGGAAATTGACCGTGAACGCTATCGTACTTTAATAAATGCGATAATGTTCTTGCATCCGATAAATCGTTGATAGCAACGATTTCAATTTGTGGGTGCTGATATAACAAACGAAAAAGGCTTCGACCGATACGACCAAAGCCATTAATTCCTACTCTTATTTTTTTACTCATTCTTATTCAAGATGTTTGTGAGCTTTGTAAGAAGATCTCACAAGTGCTGAACTCTCTACGTGTCTGAAACCTAATTCTTTTCCGATGGTTTCATATTTTTTAAATTGTTCTGGAGTAATAAATTCTTGTACTGGCAAATGTTGTTTACTTGGTTGTAAATATTGACCTATAGTTACTACATCTACATCAACGCTTCTCAAATCCTTTAGAGTTTGAATCACTTCTTCCTCTTTTTCACCAAGTCCAAGCATGATTCCAGATTTAGTTCTTTTGATGCCCTGAGCTTTAAGATATCTTAAAACTTCCAGACTTTTATCGTATTTAGCTTGAATTCTTACTTCTCTAGTTAAACGTCTTACTGTTTCAATGTTATGAGAAACAACTTCAGGGGCTACTTCAATAATTCGATCTATGTTTCTGGTATTTCCTTGAAAATCAGGAATAAGAGTTTCTAGAGTCGTAGTAGGATTCATCCGTCTAATGGCATTAACTGTTTCAGCCCAAATTATAGATCCCATATCTTTAAGATCATCTCTGTCTACAGAAGTCACCACAGCATGTTTCACCCCCATGATCTTTATGGATCTCGCTACTTTTTCTGGCTCATCCCATTCAACATCTTCTGGTCTGCCGGTTTTTACACCACAAAACCCACAGGAACGTGTGCACACATTTCCCAAAATCATAAAAGTCGCTGTACCTTCTCCCCAGCATTCGCCCATGTTTGGACAGCTTCCAGAGGTGCATATAGTATGCAGATCATACTTGTCTACAAGCTTTCTTAAGTTTCTATATTTCTTACCCGTAGGCAATTTTACACGCAACCATTTTGGTTTTCCAGTTCTGGTTGTGGTTTTATTTTCGGTAGTCGTTTTATCTTTCTCTAATACTTCAGTCTCCATAGTTTGCAATTTTATATAAATGTAAGAAATAAAGAATAGTTTAGCTTTGGATTGTGGTCCTCTTGCTTATAAAATTAGAAACTCTAAGACAAATTTAACCTAGGTTGATTTTTTCCTAATATCTCTGATTTTTTCTTCTGAATTTGCCATAGAATAGATGAAAGAAGTGGAACAGTTTAGCCTAAACTCATTAATAATTTTTATAATCAAAGTACTGAAAAATATATCATTAGGAAATGGCTAAAACTGCCCAGCATCACAAAAACATGCCAGATAACATGGTTATATAAAATTGAATTTTTGACATAAAAATAAATACCTATGGTATAAAAAAAGCCCCCAAGGACAAGCATTGAAAGCTCAAGTAATGAGAAATTTTCAACTACAGAAAAACCATCAAAAATGATAAGCCAGCCCATAAGAAGATAGAGTAGGAGCGATATTTTTTCAAATTTCCCCGTAAAAAAAAGTTTTAGAATTGTGCCTGAAACCGCAATACCCCATACGGCATAAAAAAGCAATTCTCCATGGCTATTTTTCAAAAGCGTAAGCACTACGGGACTGTAAGTTCCAGCAATAAGGAAGTAAATGCTAATGTGATCCAGAACTCTCAATCTTCGTTTTAATCTACCTTCTGGAACGTAATGATAACTTGTAGATGCGGCATAAAGTAAAACCAAAGACAAAGCATAAAGAACAACCCCTAGTGTAAGATAGTTATCATTAAACTCGATGGTAAAAAATAATATACTAACACCAATACAAGCCAATAACAATCCAACTCCATGGGTAAGCGTATTCCAGAATTCTTCTTTTTGGGTCTGTAAAACTTCCATTCTTAGTTATGAGTCTTTGATTTTGCAAAGCTAACCCAATAAGTGATTTCATTAAAACCTCAATAGAAAATCATACAGAGATTCTTGTAAAGAATACAACAAAAAAAACTTTTATTCACTCTAGTAAGTGAAACAACCACAACGGTCTCTTCTAAAACGCTCCTTTGCCCTGAAATTGATCATGAACGAATGAATTCCACCATTGTATCGAGCAAAAGTTGTGATGGAAGTATCATAAGAATATCCCGCCATGATCTGGTCGGTTATCCTTAAACCAATAAACGCTCCAGCTGTTACATTATGCTCATAGTTGGCACTCGCGTAAATTTTATCTTTCCAGTCCAGGTTAAAAGAAACCAGGGCACTGTAGGGAGCACCGTTAGCAACTCTAGCAAGGACAGTTGGTTGCAGATAGACTTCACGTTCTAGTTCAAATCTGTAACCAGTAGTTAAGTAATAATTTGGTGTTGTGTTCGCTAATGTGTTTCTAAATTCATCTATATAGCTGGTCGTTAAAAAATTCGGAATGGATACACCTACAAAAAAGTTTTCTCTGTGTAAAAAAATTCCTGTTCCAAAAATTAAACTAGTTCTCGACAAATCGCCAAAGGGATTACCAAACTCATTTGGATCTTCGATGGATAGTAATGAGTAATCTATAGCATAGTTATTTACTCCAAGTTTTATTCCTGTAGATAATAGCCAGTTTTGAGAGAGTCTTAAGTGATAAGCTATATTTCCAACTACTCTATTTTCTGTACTCGCTCCAATTTTGTCACTCATAATATCAAATCCAGCTCCAAGGTTTGTGAGTCCTATTCTATCGTGGCCTGTCAAAATTAGTGTTTCTGGAGCCCCATCGAAACCCACCCACTGCGAGGTGTAAAATCCCGTAGCGCTATACCCATCAGAACTTCCTGCATAGGCAGGATTATAAATTAGAGGTGCGAATACAAAATTTGATAATTTTACGTCTGTTTGAGCTTTGGCAAAAAAACCAAGACTCACACAAAGCAGGAGTGTTATGTTTTTTAGAAAGTTCATCATCTGTTATTATTATCTATTTGTACAAAACCTTTCTTGGTGTCATTCTTACACGGTGACTTGTAATTCAATATGTAGAAATAAGTTCCAGTGGGTAAAAAGTTCGACTGACCTAAAGTTCCTCCCACATTTGAGGCTCCTCTAAACTTATTGTCAGTATTATTATAGCTAGTTGTTTCCCAGACTAATTTGCCATAGCGGTTGTAGATTTTCATTTCATTTTCAGGAAAGGATTCAATGTTGATAACATTTAGTTTTTCATTTAAACCATTTCCATTGACGGTGATAAAATTGTTGACATCTATAATGCCTTCAATGATGTTAACCTCAACTTCGAGGACATTACTGCTTAAACAATTGAGGTCAGCATCAAAGTTTCTGGCATACAATATTGTGCTCTCAGCAATAAGGTAATCTGGCGCGAGGGCTATTTCATCTGCTGGTGATAAGTACCATTTGATATCCATGCCAGAGACATTAAGATCACTTAAACTGGGTTGGTCTTCAATACAAAACTCTTGGTAGGCTTCTCCAGTTGGAGGGTCTATTTCATTGATAAAATCTTGTTCTATTTCAATTTCTAAAATCTCCATACACCCATTATCATCCATGACTTCAATATCATAAGTGCCAGGAGCAAGTTGATCAAATAGAAAAGTTGAATTATCAGAACCAACAGAACCGAAATTGGAGGTGTAAGGAGGGATTCCGCCTTCAATAAATAAGGTTATAGTTCCGTCATCAATTCCAAAACAATTAGCTTGAGTAGTTCGAAAACCAACTTGCAACTGAGTTGGCTCGTTAATCTCTACATCTAGATTAACAGTGCAATTACTTGCATCTGTGACTACAAGAGAATAAACACCCTCGTCAAGATTGCTAAGGCTAGGCTCTGAACTGGTAAATCCATTTGGCCCCGACCATTGATAATCGTAAGAGCCATTTGGAAGTAAACGACCACCTTCAATTACTACATCCACAAAACCGTCCTTGGCCCCAAAACAACTTATGTTTTCGAACGTATGGTTCATTGCTAAAGCATCAACACCTTCTATTTCAACATCAATTGATATTTCACAATTGTATTTATCGGTAATATTTGCAGTATAAGCCCCTGGTGGCAATTGACTCAATTCTTTGCCGGTTGCTCCATTGCTCCACTCTACATTGTAAGGAGCAGTCCCTCCTTCAATGTTTAGTGAAATTTGTCCATCTTCACCAAAGGCACAAGTCTCATCTTGCGAGCTAACCTCAATTTTGATGGGGTCTGGCATGATCAACTCTACATCTTTTGAAGCTATACAACTAAGGTTATCATACACATCAACACTGTAGGAACCAGGACCAACACCTGTAAGATTCTTTTCTGTTGAAATGACTTGATTTACAGCATTCTTCCATTCGTATTGATAAGTAAATTCGTTTGGCCCCGTTTGCAATGGTGTTCCTCCTTCTACAGAAATATTGATGAATCCATTAAATTCATCTCCAACAGCTTTGGAAGTTTCGTTTTTTGGAATACTAATTTCATCTGTACAGACTATGGCTGTCTTTTCGAGTACTTCAATGCTTATGGGGTCTGGTTCAGTTATCTCAAAGCCTTCCGTCACTGAACAATTATTTTGGTCTGTTGCAATGATTGTATAGTAACCGGCGCCGATATTTTCTAAATCTTGTGTTGTAGCAACCAGCATCCCGTCTTTTAGCCAGGAGTAAGAGTAGCTTCCAGTACCTCCAGTTAAGGAAATAAGAATTTTACCGGTAAATTCTCCATGGCATTGGATGTTTAGTGCGGCATCTTCCGTGACAATAAGTTCATCAGGTGCTTCGATTGCATAGTTGAATTCATTCACGCATCCAAATCCATCAGTGATTTCAAGGGTATAAATTCCTTGCTTTAAATTGAAAATATCTTCTTGATTGGAACTGAAACCGTCTGGACCACTCCAGTTAAATATGTAAGACTGTGTATTTGATATTAGAATTCCACCATCAGGACTTATTTGAATGCTTCCATCGTTGGCATCTGCACAACTGGTTTGGTTTCCGTTATAATCTGAAATTACTGCATTGTCAATCACCTCAGAAGGGACCGTTATAGTAAATTCAATTGTGCTTTGTCCACAAGGATCGCCACTAAAACTACTTTCGGACGTTACAGTAACGACAGCCGTTTGTGTTACACCAGTCGTATTCGTTGCAGTGAAGACTGGTATGTTTCCAGCTCCATTAGCTGCAAGTCCTATTTCAGGATTTGAGTTTGTCCATTCATAAGATGTAATCATTGTTGGAGCAGTTGTTGAAAAATTAATTCCACTAATTTCATCTCCTCTACATACCTCAATATCTTCAACAGGATTTATTTCAGCAAAAGGAACTACCGTCAAAGTTGCAGGGTCAGAAACCACTGGTCCACAGCTTGAATTATCAAAACTTACCACTGCATAATAGAATTGCTCACCAGCTACATCAGTTGCAGGTAGAAAAGTAGGTTGGTTGGCGCCAGCGATAGCCGTACCACCAGTGTTACTACTTTCATCGTTTTCGAACCATTGATAAGTCGGTGTTCCAAGGCTAAAGTTTAAATTAACTGATAATAAATTCGGTGTTGCATTCAGACATAATTCTTCCGACTGTGGTTGCTGATTGATTACTGGTTGTGGTTCAACTCTTATTCTTGCTGGAACACTTACAGTTTCACATCCTGCTGCCTCTTGAGAAATAACAACATAATAAAATAATATTCCTTCCTGATCCGTTGGAGGGGTGAAGCTAGAATTAGTTTCATCAGGGATTTCAGTGCCAGTTGTTGTGTCTGCTGTAGTATTTACATACCATTGATAATTGAATTGTCCAACCCCACCAGAAACTTCAACGTTTAATTCGTTTGCAGGTGCATCAAGACACAGTTCTTGATTATCCAGTGGTTGAACATCGATAACAGGATCTTCTATAACCTCAACTTCAGAAACCTGACTAATCACATCTCCACATTGATCTCCTTCCGGACTTACGACTACGTAAAAGAAATAAGTACCTGGAATATCAAAAGCGGGTGGTAGGTAAGTAGCATCTGTAGCTCCAGGAATTTCTGTTCCTCCGGCATTTGTTGGTGTTGTATTTCTAAACCACTGGTAAGTTGTTGAGGTGGATTCGCCACTTTCTAAACTTACGCCTAAAGGTGATATCTGTCCACCTTCACAAATCGTTTGAAAAGATTGTGGTTCTTCCTGAATAAGACCAGAGCTTTCAACAATAACTTCCACTGTAAAAGGATCTCCAACACAATTTCCAGATCGAGGAGTCACTGTATAAGTTAGGGTTGCAATATTTTCTGATGTATTTGTAACATTCTGACTGATTTCCGTTTGTGGAGTTGTCTCTGCAGCACCACCAGTAATTGCTCCTGCAGGAACACTTACAGGTTCTGTCCAGGTATAGGTAGTATTTACAGGTACGGTATTACTACCAGAATTATCCGGTAAAACCGAAAAGGTTCCTCCAGTACAAATGTTTTCAGTAATATCTTCAATAAATGGTTTAGGTTCAACAGTAACTTCTATTAAAAACGGCTCTCCAAAACACCCGTCATGTTCTGGTGTAACCTCATAAGTAACAACTACCTCTTCGCTGCTGTTGCTTACGAGCGTTTGAGAAACTTCAGATTGTGGTGGTGTCCCATCTGTTATTCCAGAAATTGTTCCTGGTATGGATACTGTGGGTACGTCCCAGGTATATAGAGTTCCTGCAGGCACTCGGTTTGGTAGAATATCTTCTGGAGTAATATTAAAATTCTCACCACTACATATATTTATTGAGTTATCTCCTACAAAAGGTTCTGGCTTTACAACCAAAGTAAGTGTGAATGGTTCTCCTTCGCATCCGTCCACATCTGGTGTTATTGTGTAGGTGACCGTAGCCGTTTCACTGGAAATGTTTGTTAGTTGTTGATCAATAGAAGTGGTAGGTATAGATTCTGCAGTCGCTCCTGTAATTGATCCTGCAGGATTCACAACTGGGAGGTCCCATTTATAAGTAGTTCCTAGCGGAATTTGATTTCCAGAAAAATTTTCATCTGGAACAATTGATAAACTTTCATCACTGCAAACTTCAAGAGTGATGTCTTGAATGACAGGCTCATCATCAAAATTGACAGTCAATGTGAAGGGTTTACCCTCACAACCATCAAGTATTGGGGTGACGGTGTAAACTAAAGATGCAGCATTGGTTGTTAAATTTTCTATAGGTTGAGCTATACTTGTTTGAGGTGTTGTTTCTGCAAAACCACCTACTATAGCTCCAGGAGGATTGCTCACAGGATTATTCCAAATATATGTCGTTCCGGCTGGTACAAAGTTTCCGCCACCCGAGGTTGGCGTGTAATCAAAAACATTTCCATTACACAAATCTATCGTTGTATCAATAATGATAGGAGCAGGATTAATTGTGATGGTGAATGTCTCTGAGACTCCTTCACAACTTGTGCTACCAGAATTAACAAATGGTGTGACTGTGACTGTAGCAATTATTGGAAATTCAGTTAAATTTTCTGCTGTAAAACTCGGTAGATTACCAGTTCCTGAAAGTGGGGTTAATCCAATATTGGTGTCAATCTCCCATTCAAAATTAGTCGTATTAGAAGTATTAGGCGAACTAAAAATAATTTCAGAAACTTCTTCAGTATTACAAAACTCTAAATCTGGAAGAGGATCAACTTCCCCTAATGGTAATACTTCCAGATCCACAGTATCCGAATTAGCTTCGCATGAGCCTAAAGGATCATCTGTAGTAATGGTAAGTGTAATTGTTCCAGTAAAACCAACTGGGGGTGTGAATTCCGTATTTGGATTTGTTGGATCTGTAAATGTACCGCCTACAGATGATGTCCATGTGATGTTAGACGCTGTTCCTCCAAAACTCCCATTGAGGTTGATACTGCTATTCACACAAATAGGCTCATAACTTCCAGCATCTACTTCAGGACCTGGTGAAATGGTAACGGTATGAGTATCGATAGGTTCAGAACAAAGCGTTCCAGAATTATCAGGAGTCAGTGTAAACGTAATATCACCCACATAGCCAGTTGGCGGAGTATAGGTTGGATCTAAAGCACTTGCATCTGGACTGAAAGTTCCCCCAGCCACACCTGCTGTCCAATTCCCAATCCCTGTTCCTCCAGATATGGTCCCATTCAATAAAATTTCTCCATCCACACAGACCTCAGTGGGGCCATTAGCTTCAATATATACTGGAGGAAGGACCTCAATAGTTCCTGTTTTTGTAGTTGGTCCACAATCGTTTGTTACAGTAAGGGTGTAATTATAAATTCCTGGAGTATCGTACGAAATAGATGGATTAGGGTCATTTGAACCTGCAATGGATGCTGCTGAAGACGATGAAAAATCCCATGAATAAGTAGTTCCAATGGTAGTGTAACAATCGTTGACTGTTGGGTCTATTTGGAAAGATTCATCCTGACATACAATTAAATCAGGAACTTCAGCTTTAGGTTTATCTTTGATGGTTACAATGACGGTTTCAACATCATCTTGGCAACCATTCCCAGGTAAAATATCTTCAGCATAAACCCTCAAATTTACTTCATAAATGCCTGGACTTGTAAATAAAAATTGAGGTGTAACGCTATTTGAGCCCGTACTATTAGTAAATTCCCAACCTGGTGTTGAAGTGGAACATTCATCATTTATTCTCGTTACTTCCCATTCATAAATTGGCGTTATATCACATCCTTCTGCGAAAGATTCATTGGTGGTTGTAATAATTAAATCATCTTCATAACAAGCCTCAGTCTTACTTAAGGTAAATTCAGAATCAAATTCAGGGATTATACAAATTTCTTTTGTAATTCTGCTTTCACCACAATTATTTCTGGTGACTAAGGTAATCTCGTAATCTCCGGGTTTTTCGAATTTAACCCCTAAAATTTCAGAGCCATCGGTCCATGAAAACCAGTCTGTAGTGTTCCCATTATCACTTCCCAATTGACCTCCATCTATTGTTCTGTCCCCATTTCGAGTGACTTCCCAATATCTACCATAGTCAGCGTTGCAACCAGAAGACGAAACATTTTCACCTCCGAAAGACTCATCTGTGAAATTAACTAAGGAATTAACACAAGCAATATCAGCGGGTAATACAAAGTCAGCTTCTGTTGGTTCTGAAACACGTATAGGTCCTGTAGATATAAAACTGCCATCTGTTTCACATGGATTGGTAGCTCTTGCAGTAACAGAAAAGGAATTAGGAGAAGGACTGCCATTTACTGTTGAATTCACGCCACATGAAGTTCCTAAAAATTCATGATTGAAAGTTTCTGTAAAAGAACCTCCAATCGGATAATCAGATGATTCGAGAACAATGTCTGGAGACCCATCATTTATTGTAATGGTATATGTGGTTCCAGGGGTGTTGTTGTTTACAGTAATTTCAAATGTATATTCATTGGGAAGACAATTGTCATTACCATCGATTAAATCAACGCTAATTGGTGGAGGATTTGTGCCAACAAAAACTCTGAATTCACTTGTTTCCGAGGTTCCGTCTATAGATATGATTGTATATGACATAGTGTATAAACCAGAAGTATAAGTGTGAGGTTCTACAGTTGTGCTTGTATCACCATCCCCCCAATCAATAAAATAAGTGGTTCCTGTAGGATAAGAACTTTGGTCTGGATCTATAAAATTAAAAAATCCATTATTGGATAAATCACCAGTGCACCTAAGAAAAGTTTTTATACCATTTTGTGCTTCTGTTTTATATCCACCCCCAACATTTTCTATATTTAAATCAGGATCATCTACCGAATTAGATTCTTGATCTGTAAAAATTTCAAAAAAAGATGTGACAGCTTTTTTATTCTTTGCCGGTTGTGTAGACTTTTTTTCACTAATGCCAGAATCAGCAAAAGCGATATCATTATTGATTTCGGATATAGAATTAGATGTAGTGAAAACAGCTAATCCAATCAATAAAAAACATCCAATAAGAAATAGAGTGAGTAGTTTTGTTTTCATTAGCTGCAGTTTTCACAAGTTATCTACGAGGGATGAATTTTTAAGGTTTACTTAAAACCCGCAAATGACGTGTAGAACTTAAACTACAATAATAGAAACAATAATTAATATATTAAAGCAATATTAATGAAATTAATAAGTATGAATAATTAAATTGGTTTAAAATAGACTTTAATTAATTGAAGATCAAATGATTAAATCAAATGTTAAAAAAGCAAATTAAAAATAAAAAAAGCAATTATAACACATTGAAATAAAAAAATAAAGGATTTTGTAAGAATATTATAGTCAGAAGTCAATTACCACTCGTTGTTTTCTTTGGTGATGTAACGGAAGAGGTTTGAATTCAAATTATTTATAAAAGCAGTAATTATCGAGCGACTTTCTAATAAATCTTTTTTGATGACATCATCTTTGATCAGATCTACATCACTTATAATCCTATATTCCGTGTAATATTTATAATACAATGCTCTTACTTCAAATCTGTATTTTTGATCTCTAAGAGAAATTTTGATATCATACTTCAAGTCCGTTGGTAAATTTTTTATTTCCAAGAATCTTAATGATTTCCCTGAAATTAAAAATGAATCTTCAGAAAACTTGGAATCTAGAAGTGTAGACTCATTGAAATAACTGTTTATCCAACTTCTCAAATCATCTTCAAGCTGAACTTTACCTTTACCTTTTACTTCGACCACAATAGCTTTTGAGAAATTATAATTTTCAAAATCGAACTTTGGCAAATCTTTAGTTTGACTAGATAAATTGAATGATATAAAAATTGCTACAACTAGTAAATAGATTTTTGCCATAAATTTTAATTCTTTAAAATGTAAATTTAATCATATATGTTGTAAGTGGTGCAGATATTAATTATTAGATAATTATTTAACGCCTGTGAATCTTGTGACATAAGCTTTTCCTTTGTGAAAATTGCCTTCAGTTAAGTCGATTTCTAGTTCTTCTCCATGGCTTTCAGTCAACTCATTAAAATCATTTTTAATAGATGCTAAGTCGTACAGTAATTCTTTATTCTTGGGACCACCTGACTTATATTGTCCTTCCAACTGTTGAGGATGAAAAGCTTCTAAAATGATTTTTCCTCCAGACTTCAAAGACTTGATAGCATTTTTATGAAGTTTTATTCTCATCTCCGGATTCAGATGCGCGTAAATTAATACGATAAGATCATATTTTCCATCTTCAAACTTATAATCTTCTATTTTACTTAAATCATAAGTAATTGAAACCTGCTTTGATTTACATAGTTTTAATGCCTTTTCTTTTCCAGCTTCAGAAAAGTCAAAAGCATCTACTTGCCAGTCTTTTTCAGCTAAATAACAAGCATTTCTTCCTTCACCTTCCAGAGGCAAAAGAGCACTTCCTTTTTCATTTATTTTAGCTAGTTCGAACTTTAAAAATGAATTTGGCTCAATGCCATAGACAAATTCCTCCATTCCAAACCTTTCATTCCAAAACTCTTTCATAACATTTGATTTTTAAAACAATAAAAACCCTGAACTTAATCAGGGTTTAAATATTAAATTGGATAAAACTTTATTTATAATTTTTCATTTCTGTTTTGAGATCATTTTTACCAGAAATCATTTCAAAAGAAGTATTTTTTATTCGTTCAAGTTCTAAAGCATATACTAAAGCTTGAGCAACATCTTCTCTAGAAATTTGACCCATTTTCTTCAGTTTTTTGGCAACTTCTACCTTTTCAGTGCCTTTTTCATTTGTAAGTCCGCCAGGCTGAACAATAGTGTAAACCATATTAGATTCTCTTAAGAAATCGTCTGCTGCTTTCTTAGATTTTAAATAAGTCTCTAAACCTTCAACTTTACTTGGTGCATCAGTTCCCATTGAACTAAGCATAACAAATTTCTGTAATTTGTGAGCCTTAGCAAGTTCTACAGCTCTAATCGCTCCTTTTTGGTCCACAGCAGTTGTTTTTTCTTCGCTTGCTCCTCCACCAGCGCCAGCAGCAAAAATAACTTTGTCCATTCCTTTAAAAGCATCAGAAAAATCTTGTTCTAGATCTCCGATTCTTGTCTCAATTCTCTGGTTTTCAAAAAAAGTTTTTTGAACCTCTTTTCTGATCATAGCGAACGGTTTAAAGTCTGTGGAATCTCTCAGTGTTTTTGATATGATTCTTCCTGTGGAACCATTGGCGCCTATAACTAATATATTTTGCATGATATGTTTTTTTATGTTTTTACAAAAATATAGCTTCAAGACCTCTTTTTATTTAAAACGCCTTTAAATCATCTTTTAATTAAGTTAAATACTATTAAATCTTTAAATATAATAAGGTACTTCAATAATAAGAAGCTTTGAATTGGCTTTGATGTTTATTTTGATTTTATCAGTTTCAGTAATTCCTATTGCATCACGTTTTGACAACTTAAATTCATCTATCTCAACTTCGCCCTCCAATAAGAAAAGATAAACACCATTTTCTTTGTTTTTCAATCGATAAGTTTCTGCGGTATGTGTATCAAATTCACCTATATGAAACCAAGCATCTTGATAAATCCAAATGCCATCATCATCTTTATTTGGGGATAAAATCTGTTGAAATTTATTTTTAATGCTTGAAGTGTCAATAGAGATTTGATCATATCTCGGAGTGACGTTCTGTTGATTTGGAACGATCCAGATTTGAAGAAAATTGACGGAATGTTTATCACTGTAATTAAACTCGCTGTGTTGAATTCCTGTCCCTGCACTCATCACTTGGATGTCGCCAGCTTTTATAATAGTTTCCCTTCCAGTATCATCTTTGTGTTTGAGATCTCCCTCCAACGGAATAGAAACGATTTCCATGTTTTGATGTCCATGCGTCCCAAAACCCATGCTAGGCGCAACGATATCATCATTTAACACCCGCAGAACTCCAAAATTCATACGTTCAGGGTTAAAATACCCTGCAAAACTAAAACTATGATGAGAATCTAACCAGCCATGGTTGGCGTGGCCTCGGCTATTGGCTGTATGTAAAACTGCTTTCATTATTTTTTGAGCTAAATTACAGGACTCAATCAAGCAAGACTTTAAAATAAATGATAAAATTTTTAACGCTAGTGGATTTCATCCGTATTGACTTCTGAACATAACATTAAGTATTTTTATTTAAGTTAAATATTTCAATTATGAGACCTCACAAGTTTGAAAACCTGTGAGGTAAATCTATTCAAGCTTGAAAATCAATGCTTGTATTACTTCGGACTTCTTTAATGTATAAGTCTATTGGTATAAATAGATTTGAATTTTAAAATGGCAAAAAGCTTTGATAATGTAATTTATACCAACTCAGCGACTAAAACGTCCACTCAAAGATTTCTGTTAATTTGGATTATAGTACGATTATTTCGAATTAGTCGAGTTATTTAAGACAACAAAGCCCACAACTATCAATTGTGGGCTTTGTTGTTTTTTGTTTATCAAATTTACTTAAACTTCTGACTTTGATTATTAACCATAAATAAAGCGTTGACGAAAAATAGTTTTCCATTTTCCCAGAAGGAGCGGAACATCACATCATCTACCATGTAGATTATACTGCCTTTTCCCATACGTTGTTCACCAAAAACCAGAGATTTCGATATTTTTTCTGAAGCTTTTTCTCCTACAAAGCCACTTAAACGCTTAGAGGAATCATCAAAGTAAGCTACATTAAAACCTTTTTTGAGATATTGATAGGCTGTAGAACTTGTTTTCAGAGATTGATAATTCTCGTCATAACCAAAGCCAAGGGGATGGGTGTTGTCCACTTTAGTTTTAAAAATAGCTCCTGTAATATTATCCTTGGTGCGTTCTTCTTCTCGCTTCGCGTAAGGAATGAGATTCACTTCAGTTGTGTCTTTTTCTACTTTCACTTTTTCTAAGCCAAAATCTTTTTTGCCTTCAAAAGTGGAAAGCGCACTGCCTATAGCTATCACTTTTCCTCCACTTTTCATCCAGGTGGATATAGTTTCCAGATCTTTTTTATCTAACACTGAAACATAGTTTCCGTTGGGAAGCACCAGCACATCATAATCTTTGAAATCTACTTTTTTGAAATCGTCTGTAGAAATAGAAATGATGGGATAATTCAATTCCTGCTCAAAGAAATACCACAGTGAACCGTAGCTCAGCGATGAAGTTCCTTTTCCTCTCAAAACGGCGATGCGCTGAGGATGAATTTTCTTAACATCTGGTGATCCAAAATCAGTTCCAGAATCTGAAAAACCAGTAGTAGTTGATTTTAAATCTATTTTTAATTCATTGGCAGTCTCCACCATCAGGGAATCAAATTCTGGCTGTTGATTGTTGGTTTTTGTGATGATTAAACTTCCACGGCCGTATGACTTACCCTCAATTTTGAAAGGTTTTGTAGTAGCTCGCACATCGATACCATGTTCTAAAAGCTTAGCGAGAAATTTTGCATTAGTCATACTCTTCCACGGAGCGATATAACCAACGGTATCCTCATTAACCTTCAGGTCTTGAGAAGCTTTTTTCTCTTGTTTTGAATCGACTTTTCCACTTACGGTATACACATCAACTCCGTGGGCGAGGCCCAAATTCCAGGAGGTGATGTCATAGGTGAGGGGAGTGCTTAATTCTGGATCTGCCTCAAATAAAACTTTAAGCATTTTAGCCTTTGGCTGATTGGCAGGTAAAACTAGAGCATTTTCAGATTCAAAGTTCATTTTGGCATTGCTATACATGTTTTTGCCTTTCAAAGACTTATCTGTCGCAAAAGTGTATCTATACTCATGCCGATCAAAAAGTTCAGCTAAAATCTTCAGTTTTTGTTCATCCCCAGCCAGGACGTAATAATCAAAGTCAGGAGAATGTTTGAAGTATTTCTTAAACTCCGAATTTAATTCTGTGGCATTTTCCGAAGAAATTTCAACCGTAGAAAGTCCGCTTATCACATGGTGTTTTACCCGATCTAAGAGGGTGAGTTCATAATCTTCGTCGGTGTTGATGCCAAGTCCAGCTCTGCCGTTTCCTGCTTGCTCGTAGGTCATGCCAATGGCGCCGTTGTAGGTTGGATAGGTGTCGCCATAACTGGGATAGAATAGGTCGAATCGTTCTCGGGTGAAGTAAGACCAGGCATTTTCGTCGAAAGCCTCTGCATTGTTTTTCCCGATTTTAGTTTGGAATTCTTTTTGAAAATCGGTGATTACTTCATGAAAAGGTTCGGCTGCTGGCGCAAAGTAGTAAGGGGAGTTGATGCCCTGCTCATGAAAATCTACATGCACGTGAGGCATCCATTGGTTGTAGAGTTTTAGACGCTGCTGCGTCTCTACTTGTGTTGCCCACATCCAGTCACGGTTGAGGTCAAAAAGGTAATGATTTGATCTTCCTCCAGGCCATGGCTCATTGTGTTCTACAGCATCTTGAAATGACGAATAGGGTGACGCTTTGACTTGATTATACCAGTTGACGTAGCGATCACGTCCATCCGGATTTATGCTGGGATCTATGATGACGACCGTATTCTGTAGTATATCTTTACGTTTAGTGATAAGCTCATAAGCAGTGACCATAGCTGCTTCGGTACTGGAAGCTTCGTTACCGTGAACATTATAACTTAACCAAACTACAGCGATATTTGAAGAGGCATCACCATCAATTATTCCCGTTTGTTTAAGGTGATTGATTCTTAAATTCTCTAGATTTTTCAAATTTTCTTCTGAAGAAACCACTGCATAGCTTAATATTCTAAGTTCGTTGGTTTTACCATAAGAAGAAAAATTTAGATTTGGGCTACTTTCTGATAAGTGATTGAAATAGTCAAGAACCTCATGATGACGAGTAAATTCTGTGCCAATTTTATATCCCAAATATTCATCTGGCGATAAAATTGAGTTTTGAGCCTGATTAATTCCAAAAAAGCAAAAAACTAGTAGAAAAGTAAGATTGAATTTCATGTGAATAGAGTTTGCTGTAAATTTAACAGAAAACTCTATACAACTCTATAGATTTAATTTTTATTGAATCACTTATTTTTTAATCCGGCCTGTTTTACTTTCATTTTCTTCATTTCAGTCTTGTGATAATCTACAGGACTTCCAAAAGCCATCTGAAATGCGTGTTTTGCAGATTTTGCCTTGGTCATGTCCTTGAAAAGCGCAATCCATTCGTGAAATACTAACATAAAAGGATTGTAAGTGTCTATTGGTTTAGTTATGCCATAAACTGGTTTCTCAATTTCCTCTTCAAAGGTTCCGAAAATCCTGTCCCAAATAATAAGAGTAGATCCGTAATTTTTATCGAGATACTTTTCGTTTTTAGAATGATGAACCCTGTGGTGAGAAGGTGTAGTAAAAATATATTCAATTGGTTTAGGTAGTTTTTTGATGTATTCTGTATGGATCCAAAATTGATAAAGAACTTCTAATTGGTGAATAACTAAAAATACAAAAGGATGGAATCCCATTAAAATCACTGGAAGAAAGAATATGATTTTCAAATTCTGCGTCCATGATAATCTAAAAGAAGTTGAGAGGTTGTAATATTCTGAATTGTGATGAACAACATGCGTTGACCACCAAAAACGTTGTTCGTGAGCTATTCTGTGCGACCAGTATCTTACAAAATCTAGTGCAATAAAGCAGAGTATAAACGACCACCAGGTCATAGGAATGTAAAAAGGAGTAATGTTGTAGAAAAACAAAAAGAAAGCAAAAACTCCTAATTTCATCACGCCATTAAGAAGAATGTTAACCACTCCAATAAAAGTTGAGGCTAAAAAATCTTTTCCTTCGTAAAGTTTTTTATTCTGTTTATAACTAAAATAGGATTCTAGAGCAACCAATGAAAACATTACAGGCGCAGCAATCCAAATAATGGTTGTAAAATCTAAATTTGCAACATCTTCTAAACTCAATTTTACCTTCTCCATGTATTATTTTTTTTACAAACATAATTAATGAAAGGCATTATTAATAAGTTTTACATCTATTTTACCAGCATTGGCTCAATATTTACAAATGTTTAGTTTTGGAAAAAATGTAGCTTATGATTATTTACTGCTGAGCTCAGGAAGCGCTTCTATTAATTTGTTAATCTCAAGGTCTAATTCCTTATTATAAGTCACAAGCTCTTTTTTAGTTTTGATTTTGGATTTTTCTATACGTAATGCAGAATCAGATAACGAATTGGCTCCGAGATTCAGTGCAGTTCCTTTTACTTTATGTGCAAGCTTTTTAAGCTGATCTTCGTTTTCGATTTCTCTTAAATTTTCCAAAGCTTCAACTAGAGAATCATTGGCGAGATTAATAAGCTCATCAAAAAACTTTTCATTATGGCCTATCATTGCCATAACTTGATTTCTATTAAAAATTTCATCCTTACTTTCATCTGCACTTGTTTTGTCATGAAAGTCTGAACTTTCAACAAGCTGATTATTATCAGGGCTATATTTTAAGATCACATTTCTTAAAGACTCCTGCAAGATGGGTTTTGAAATATAATCGTTCATTCCAGCTTCAATACATTTTTCCTTTGTTCCTACTACGGTTCCAGCTGTAATGGCAATTATAGGAGTTGTTCTTCCCTTCTTCTCTTTCCTGATGGCTTCTGCTAGTTCATAACCATTCATGTTAGGCATTTGAATGTCGGAAAAAACAATGTCCGGGGTGTGTTTTTTAAATAACTTGAGGGCTTTAAGGCCATCTTCCGCTTCATATATATTCACCTTGGAATAAATATTTGTTAAGTAGGACTTAATCAACTCCATGTTGATAAGGTTGTCTTCTGCGATAAGAAATTTCAATCCTTCAGTTTCTTCAATAGTTTTTATTTTTTTACTATCCGAGTATAAATCGCTTTGCGGTTTATCTTCATTGGTCATAACTCTCAATAAATCGATTTTCTTTATTGGCTTAACTATTAAATGTTCAAAGCATCTTTTCAATTTTATCTCTTCAGCTCTATCATTTGCATTTGATTTTTTAAGTAGTATGAAACGTACATTTTTAGACTTGGTGTTCGTTTTTAATCTTGAAGTTAAACTACAAGAGAGCTCAAGAGAATCTTCTTGGTTTACAAAAATAACTTGAGGGGATAGTTCTACAAGTCTTTTTGATGCAGTTTCAAGGTCATTTGCGTAGTGAAGCTTCAGGTTGTAACCACCATAATGGCTTCTGATGGTCTCAAAATGTTCTGAAAACGAAGAGACTACCAAAATATCTCTTACGTCTTCAATAGTTTGAGTTTGTGTTTTTGGATTCTTTTCTGAACGTAAAGAAATCTCGAAATAGAAATTACTCCCTTGCCCAATTTCACTTTTCAATCTTAGCTTGCTATCCATCAAGTTTAAGATCTTATCTGAAATAGCTAAACCTAATCCAGTACCACCATATTTTTTGGTTATAGAAGTGTCTTCTTGTATAAATGCATTAAAAATTTTCTTCTGATTTTCTTTGGCTATTCCAACTCCAGTATCTTCGACCGAAAACACAAGATTTGCAAGATCATCTACATTGTTTTTACAAGATATCTTGAATTTCACAGAACCTTCTTTTGTAAATTTTATGGCATTGTTCAATAGATTGATTAGAATTTGTTTAAACCTCACTCCATCAACCCATACATAATCTGGTACTTTGTCATCAACTACGAGAATTAATTCCAGGCCTTTTTTGTGTGCTTCATATTTTATAAGATCTACAACCTCCTCTGCAATCTTTAATAAATTCGTTTTATCGGTATCTAGTTGTAATTTTCCAGATTCAATTTTAGAAAAATCTAAAACATCATTAATCAAGTCTAATAGAATATTGGCAGATTGGAAAACTGTCTTCATGTATTGATGTTGAACATCATTAAGCGGAGTTTTCATCAGCAAATCAGAGAATCCAATGACACCATTGAGCGGTGTCCTTATCTCATGACTCATATTTGCCACAAATTCTGACTTAGCCTGACTTGCTTTGATGGCTTCAGTTTCAGAATTTTTCAATCTTTTCTCTATTTTTTTCTGTTCTGTAACATCTTGTAATGTAGAGATGACAATTCTATTTCCTTTTTTATCAAAGTGAATAAGGCCGTTAATGACGACAGTGATCAAGTCACCAGACTTGGTCTTCAGGACTTTCTCAATAGGTCCTATTCTATTTAAATTCTTTAGATTTTCTATGGACTTGCTATCCTTGGATGTGATTGTCTTCTCGGGAGTTATTGTCCAAATGCTCATTCCAAGAATTTCGTCCTCAGTATATCCAACCATGTCCTGCATGGCTTTGTTAATATCAAGAAACTTACCCGATGTAAATTCAGTAATAACAATACCGACAGGGGAGAGTTCAAAGATATTTTTGAATTGCAGAACATTTTGTTTGAGATCTTTTTCCAGCATTTTCTTGTCAGAAATATCCTGATGAGTTCCAAACATCCATTCTGGTTGACCATCTTCTGTCCAGGAGATAACTTTTCCTTTGTCGAGTATCCAAACCCAATGGCCTTCTTTATGTTTAAGTCTTAATTCAAACTTGTAAAAATCTGTATTTCCTTGGAAATGGTCTTCCAGAGCTAAATTGCTATTCTTAAGATCTTCGGGGTGAGTTCTATCGTTCCAGGCCGATATAGAGTTATTTAATGGTATATCATGTGTAGAATATCCCAACATTTCTACAAATCGGTTATTGAATTTAGCTTCTCCTGTTTGTACATTCCATTCCCAAGTACCAAGATTGGTGGCGTTGATTATATTATTGAGTCTTTCTCTTTCTTGTTTGAGTTTCTCTTTATTTTTTTTTGATTCTGTGATGTCTTGAAAAGAGCCATAAACACTCACGCACTCTCCGTCTATAATTTCAGGTTTTATATTGATAAGAGCCCAAAGTGGTCTTTTTTTGGCTGTTAAGATTTCAAATTCACCAGTGTACGATGTATTGAAGTGAATACTTTCCAAAACCTTTTCGGTGATCAATTCTATACTTTTACCATCTTTAAAAAAAACTTTAGCCTCTTCAAGACTCGGCTGAATGTTACTATCTATTTCAGCAATTTTTTTCAGGATAGGAGTCCAGAATAATTCTCCCTTTTTCACATCATACCTCCATCCACCGACTCTAGCTAAACTCTCAGCTTCTTTGAATAAGTTGTTGATTAGCTTTAGTTTTTTTTCAGTTTTCTTTCGATCACTCACTTCCCGGACATCACATAGAATTTCATTATTGTGATTTTCTCTTTTTATCACATTCACATTCATGTTAAACCATCTTTGAACGCCATCAGTAGTAAGATCGTATTCTATTGGTATGCTAGAGTTGTAGAGTGTACTGGCTTTAACAGCCATTTTTATTTTAGACGCTATTTTATTATTAGATGTTATTTCATCAATATGCTTTCCAATAAGATCTTCCTTTTCAACCAGTAAATTTTCTTCGTCTCCATAGAATTCGATGAAATTGAGATCTGAATCAAGAAGAAAAACTAAATCTCCTGTATTGTTTAATAGTGTTTGAAATCTGCCTTTACCGTCCGAGATGCTTTTGTTAAGCTCTTCAAGTTCCAGTTTCTCTTTGTGAGAAATGATTTTATCCATCGCTTCATCAGAAAGATCTTTAAGAATATTTTTTTGAGTTTGACTAAGTTTTCTTGGTTCAGGATCTAATACGCACAAAGTACCAATGACTATGCCTTCAGGATCTACAATAGATTTACCTGCATAAAAATTAATATTATTAGTTTGTAGATACTTAACTTTTTTATCCTTTGCATCTAGTTTTGATATATCACTAATTACTTGAAGTTCATTTGGACTTTCAATAGTGATTTGACACATAGAATCCTCTTCTGATATATCGTCTAAATCAAAATTATAGCTTGATTTTATCCAGAATCTTTTTTTGTTAATTATGCTCAATGTAGCATGGGAGCAATCGCAAACCTTGGCGGCCATTTCGACCAATCTATCAAAACCCCTGTCTTGACCAGAATCTAAAATTCTATATCGATCTACTGAATCCAGCTTTTTCTTATCCATGAAAATAGTATAGAATCTTAAATTTAAGATATTTATTAAAACAAACAGTTATATATAAGTAGAAAAGGCAATTAATATTAATTAATCACCTTTTAATGTATTTAGCCTTGTTGAAACTATTTTTAAATGGTTTCAAGATTTTCACTGAGTGTAGTGATAAATTTTTTGATAGGATTCTTTATCATCATTGCCATCATACTATTGAATTCCCCTTCAAAAATAAGTTGTACTTCAGATGCGTTCTCTCCTTTTTCTTCAATCTCACCTCTTAGTGTAAAAGGAAGTTTATCACTTGCCGCAGCCAAAACTACAAGGTGGTTGGCTTCAGTGTTGTCAAGTTTCAATTTGATTGCTGGCATTCCTTTGAGTTGAAAAAGGAAGCTTTCCTCTGAAAGTAATTCGAATTTTTCAATGCTTTCCGGCATTAATTTTTCGAAATTTTCAACTTTTTTTAAAAATTCAAAAGTTTCTTTTTGGCTCTTAGCAACGTTTTTTTTCTCGCTTTCTATGTACATAATTAATATTTCCAGTTGGCAGGATCTTTACGCCAGGTTTTTAATAATTCAAGTTCAGTTTTATTGAGGTAATTGGTTTTATAAGCTTTTTCTAAAAGAATTTCATAGTTGCCAAGGGTATAAACATCCAGATATTCGTTTTTAAACAAAGCCTCAGACTCTTCAAAGCCATAAGTGAAAATTGCCATCATACCCTTTATATTGGCTTTCCCTTCAGCTTTCAAAGCTTTAATAGCATTCATACTGCTTTTTCCAGTGCTTATAAGATCTTCTATCACTACTACATTGGCATGAGGATTTAGCTTGCCCTCAATTTGATTTTGACGTCCGTGTTTTTTAGGCTCGGGCCTTACGTACACAAAAGGTAAACCCAAGTAGTCTGCAATAATAGCACCTATGCCAATCGCTCCTGTAGCAACCCCAGCTATTGCATCTGGTTTGCCAAAAAGAGTTTCGATAGGTTTTGCTAATTCAGAAACGATATAGTTCCTGATGCTAGGGTAGGACAAAATTATTCTATTGTCACAATAAATTGGAGATTTTATACCACTTGCCCAGGTGAAAGGCTCTTGTGGATTTAATTTTATTGCGTTAATTTGCAGCAATAGCTCTGCAGTTTTGTGGGCAGTATTTTCATCTAAAATCATAGTTACAAATGTATAAAGTTTTCGTGAATGATGTGCCAATAATATTGTCAACTCAAGAAAATATAGGCTCAAATTACACTAATATTCCAATTAAAAAGGCAAAAATAAAGCAACTTATTCGCAAAATAGAATCAGGAGAACTTCTTTACCTTAACCTATATCACAAAAAAGAACATAAGCTTTTAAAACATCTAAAAAAGAAACTTAAGGTCATTGTAGCTGGAGGCGGTTTAGTCTATAATTCAAACAAGGAAATCCTATTTATTTATCGTAATAAAAAATGGGATCTTCCAAAAGGTAAAACTGAAAAAGGAGAAGACATTGAGCAAACGGCACTTCGAGAAGTTGAAGAAGAAACTAATGTAGAAGGCCTGGCTATAGAATCGTTTCTACAGACCACTTATCATATCATCAACAGAAATAATAAATACAAGCTCAAAGTTACTCACTGGTACCAAATGAGTACAGATTATAGAGGCGAACTAGTTCCAGAACTTTCTGAAGGTATAAAAAAGGCAAAATGGAAAAACTTTGAGCAGACTCAAAAAGCCCTTCAAAAATCCTACGCAAACATTAAACTTTTATTTCCTAAGGAATACCTAGTTCAGCACCCTAACGATAGGGTAAGTTAGATGAGCTTCTTCATAGTATTTTGAATTCTTATGAATCCAGTCTAATTGGGCATACCAGCTTTTTCTGAATTCAGGATCATTTTTTTGTTTCTCTTCAAATTCAGTCTTTAAGTCAGGATTTTTTTTAAAAATTTCCAAAGCTAAATCTTCAAATACATAAGGCGAAAAGTTTTCCTTTTGCTGTAAAATGCTATCGAAGAAATTCCAATTAAAAAATGAATCTACGGCAATAGGCTCCAAGGTTTCCAAAAGATAGCGCATACCAGGCTGATCGACTTCCACCAAAACATCCCCCTGAGAATAAGTTTGTTTTACTTTTCTGGCGGTAACTTTAGTGTCATAATGCAAATAATGACCCTCGTAGGCAGATGTTCTAGTTTTGAAATCCTTGATTTTATATTCCTCAACTTCAATCACAGTATCATTTCCAAACCGAGTATAAGTAATGTTATTCCATTTCATCAGATCCACAACTTTGGACCATTGTTTTGGGATGATATACGCCCTCGGTATACTTACTGAATCTGTGGATTTAAATTGGTTATAATATTTCACTTCCTCTTCAAAGGGTTGATCTTTTCTGAATTTGATTCTCGGTAAATTCGTGATTTCGCTGGTTAAATTTTCAAGCTCGTAACCAAGAAAATTAAAGCATCTGTAGTCTGATGTATCCACCCTAAAGTTGAGAGGATAAAAATCAGTATTAGAATACATCTGAAAGTTTTGCTCTCTAGCTTTTTGGATATTTATTTTCTGTTCGTGAGAAACCTTCACCAGTGTTTTAAGCATTTCAAAAGTCCCATCTACTCTTTGCTTATAGGGTTTTAGCATGTGAGTTTCTATCATTAGGCCTAAAGAATTCCATAAAGTCGTAAAGCCAGAAGAATATCTTGGAGAATCGTTGAATTGAGTAAATCCATTTTTTGGACTTTCATTGTTGACATTTACATAAGGAGTGATTTCCCAGTCTTTCTCACTCAATTGATCTTCAACTGCTGGGATAAAATTGTTCTCCAGATGCTTGCCCATTTCTCCGCCAAGCTTATTATGCTGAGTAAACAGGTGCGTGAGTGTGTATTGATAATCTGCACCATTACTCACGTGAGTATCTACAAATACATCCGGATTTACCTGATGATAGATACTGTAAAAGGCTTTACTGTTCTTGGTATCAGACTTTATAAAGTCTCTGTTTAAGTCAAAATTTCTTGCATTTCCTCGGAAACCGTAAGCTTCAGGACCATTTTGATTGGTCCTCGAAGTTGAGTTTCTATTCAAAGCGCCACCAACATTATAAATGGGTATGGCAAACAATTCAATATCTGTTGGCAAGGACCAAACGTTATTTGACAAGTCTTTAAAGAGAAGCATGGTCGCATCAACACCATCGGATTCTCCTGGATGAATCCCATTGTTGACCAATATCCTCAAAGGCTTTTCTTCAAGTTCAGAAGGAGTAAATTTCACCAAGTGCAATGGTTCCCCAATATCAGTTTCATATACTTCTTCAAGTGTGATCCTGTCATCTTTGTCTGCTAAAAACTTATAAAACTTAATGACTTCTTGATAAGTCGATGTGGAGTCTCCATTGGAGCGTTCAAATGCAATTTTGAATTCTTCTGAAGTTTCTTTAGAAGATTCTTGTTTTGAAGACGACTCGCAAGCAATGATGAGAATTGAAACAGGAAGTATGAACCAGTATTTTAACATTAGTATTTTTTTAAAATAATCCTTTGATTATTCGGTTACTTTTGAACTCTAAAAATAAGCACTTGAAACAGTTTAGCCTCATTATCTTTTTGATTTCGGGAATAATTTTTTCTCAAACCCAAAAAGACACCACTACATTAAAAGAAGTAAACCTTAAAACCTCGCTAGAAATTGAAAAGGCATTCCAAACGGAATCTAATATTTCTTTTTTAAAACAAGAGGAATTACTGCAATCCAATCAAACCACTATTGCGCCAATACTGAATAAAATCCCTGGAGTTTATATGCAACAAGGAGGTGTCAATACCACCAAAATTAATATAAGAGGAATAGGAGCAAGGGCGCAATTTGAGACCAACCGGCTAAAACTTTACTATAATAATATTCCCCTAAGTACAGCCAATGGAACTTCTATTTTACATGATATAGACCTTACCACTATTTCTGAAGTAAAGGTGATCAAAGGTCCTCAAGCTACTCAGTTTGGTGCTGGTCTTGGCGGAGTCATTCAATTGAAATCTGTATTGAGAGATAAAAACTATGCCGAATCTGAGTTGCTGTTTGGTAGTTTTGACCTTTTGAAACAAAATTATTCTTTGAATTTTTCGGAGGGTAACAAAAAAGTGAACCTGACTTATAACAATCTAAGTTCTGGAGGTTTTAGAGATAATTCTAATTATCAGCGCGAATCTTACTTTTTAAACTCAGAGTGGGATTTATCAGAATCTTCTAAATTACAGCTAGTTGGGCAAGTAGTTCAGCTTAAAGGATTTATACCAAGTTCGCTTAGTAGAACAGACCTGGAGGAAAATCCAACAAGAGCTGCCTTCACTTGGGGTGAAGCCAGAGGTTATGAATCCTACACAAGAGGAATTTTCGGGATTAATTATTCTAATCAGTTAACCTCTACTATCCAACAAAACACAGCTGTTTTCACTAACATTAGAGACGCCTATGAGCCAAGACCATTTGATATTTTAGACGAAAAAAATATAGGTATTGGATTAAGACATACTACGGAAATTGATTTGCAATTATTTGGACTTACATCAAGACTTAATATTGGAGGTGAATTTTTAAGAGATGATTTTGAGGTTTCTACATTAGAAAATCAATATCGCGATAATAACGGACAAGGAGCTTTGGAAGGTGATGTACTTTCAGATTTGTCTCAAACCCGACAATATATTGAAGGATTTGCAACTCTAAATATTTTATTTTCAAGAAAATTTGATTTAAAGCTTGGTCTCGCAACGAATAAAACCACTTATGAAATTGAGGATGTGTTTTCTAATCCGGAAAATTCCCAAACAGGAGAATACGATTATGACCAGGTTTGGCTGCCGAATGCAGTTGGAACTTATTCTTTTGATGAAAATCAAAAAGTTTCAGCTTCCATAAGTAAAGGTTTTTCAGTCCCGACAGTAGAACAAAGCCTTACCGAAGAAGGTGTTTTTAATACAGAACTTGAACCAGAAAAAGGCTGGAATTATGAGATTGGCTATAAAGCCAAATGGTTTGACGATAAATTACTTACAGAATTAAGCGCATATTATATGGATGTTGAAAATTTATTGGTTGCCAGACGAGTGGCAGAAGATCGATTTGTGGGCATCAATGCCGGTTCAACCTCCCATCCTGGAATTGAATTTTCTTTCAAATCAAATTTGAATTATAACTCATGGCTAAAAATGCAACCTTATGTCAACGGAAGTTTCAATTTCTATGAATTTGATGAATTTGTTGACCAAGGTGAATCGTTTTCAGGAAACGACTTAACTGGAGTTCCGTCACAGCAATTCAGTTTTGGTCTTGATGCACAGATCGGGGATAGGTTTTATTTTTATTTTCAAACGAACGCAGTTTCAGAAATTCCAGTAAACGATGCAAATTCGGTATTTGCTGATTCTTATGCGTTTTCAAATCTGAAAGCAGAATATAGGTTTCCATTGTACAAATCCATTTCAGCTAGAGTTAATGTTGGAGTCAATAATGCGTTCAATGAAAAATACGCATCGAGTATTGTTACCAATGCAGTTGGATTTGGAGGTAGTGAACCCAGGTATTTCTACCCCGGTGAACCTAGAAATTACTTTGGAAGCTTTGCTTTAAATTATACATTTTAAAAATTAATTGTGTCCGATCAGGAAATTACAAACATTTAAAAATAGAAAGACCTCACAGGTTTTTAAAACCTGTGAGGTCTTGTAAATTGTATAGTTAACATGAATTTTATGCATTTTAAAATAGTTATTAAAAACTCACTTGTTACTGAATTCTAATACAAGCTTTTAAATAATAACAAACACTATTACAAATGCTTTGTTTTTTGTCTTCGATCAAAGAAAATCTAATTTTTAGCGAGCTATAATTTGAATTTTCTAACTTCCATCTTAAACCTATAATCCCTACTTATTGAGATAATCAATAGCCAATTGGGATAAGGACTTCACACCTAAAAGCATCCCGTCATCATCAATCATAAAATCTGCTGTATGATGGGGGTAAGGTGTCGTGTTTCCTGGTGTCATTCCGCCAAGAAAAAAGTAAAATCCTGGGACTTTTTCTTGAAAAAATGAAAAATCTTCTCCACCCGTCGTAGCTTTTACCAACTCAACTTTCTCTTCTCCGGCCAAATTCTGAAGTGTAGGAAGCATATCTGCAGTCAACTCTAAGTCATTGTAGGTAATAGCAGTATTGTTCTGAAATTCAACTTCGGCATCTCCTCCATAAGCTTTTGCTAGAGCAGGAGCCATCTCTTTCATTCGTCTGATAATCATTTCTCGCATATCAGGATCCAAAGTTCTCACCGTTCCAATCATCTCCGCAGACTCAGGAATCACATTAAATCGCGTTCCTGAAGTTATTTTTCCAACGGTAATGACAGCGGGTTCGTCGACTAACTTTGCTTCACGACTTATAATCGTCTGCAAACCGTCAATTATTTTTGCTGAAATCAAAATGGGATCTACTCCTGTCCAGGGTGCAGAACCGTGTGAACCTTTTCCTTTAACTGTAATGACAAAACGTTCAACAGCTGCCATTGTTCCTCCCGGTTTATATCGAATAGTTCCAACAGGAGTTGATGAATTGATATGTAATCCAAAAATTGCATCCACATCTGGATTTTCTAATACACCTTCCTCTATCATCAAGCTTGCTCCACCTCTTTCACCTGGAGGAGGACCTTCTTCAGCAGGTTGGAATATGAACTTGACATTTCCATTTAATAAGTGTTTATTTTTGGTCAATACTTCAGCTACACCCATTAAAATAGCAGTATGTGTATCGTGACCGCAAGCATGCATTACTCCAGTCTCAGTTCCTAGAAAGGTTGTAACTACCTCACTTTTGAAAGGTAAATCGTTACGTTCTGTCACCGGCAGCGCATCAATATCTGCTCTTAGAGCAACAGTTTTTCCTGGTCGATCTCCTTTGAGCGTCGCAACGACTCCGGTATGTGCTACTCCAGTTTTTACTTCAAAACCTAAGCTTTCTAAATGTTTAGCTATTTTTCTTGCAGTTTCGAATTCTCTGTTGGAGAGTTCGGGATGTTGATGGAAGTCGTGTCTCCATTCAATTACTTGTTTTTCAATGTCTTCAACATCTTTAAGTAATTTAGAATCCATTTGAGCAAATAGGCCTAAGCAAAACAAGAGGCTTAAGCTGGTCATAATTGTTTTCATGAGATGTGTTTAAAAGTTAATAAGTTTATAGCCCTTGTTTTGAAGCTCGATTAATGCCGTCATTGCAGATAAAGCAATTTTAACGTCGGGATGCATCATAGATTTTGAAATTTTTCTATGTTTTGAAGTCTGTCCGCATAAAACCATTTCTACATTATTTTCAGATAAAAGGCTTAGAAGTTCTAAGTTCGGATTTTTCAATCCTTCTTGATTATGATATTTAGCATATTCTTTATGGGCAAGGAGATCATAAATAGCCGAACCGTGCAAAACCATAACGGCTTTTACAGAATTATTTTCTAGCTCTGGAGCAGAATGTATTCTTATATATCTTGCTAAAGTTTGAAACATTCGATTTGGCTGGTCTTTGGAGTAAGAAATTTTAGCAATATCAAAAACTGCTTTTAATTCCTGATTTAAATCAACTTTAAAATCGGGTTCTTCAATTTCGTAAACAGGACCAAAATCCTCTAAAGTTTTTGATGTTTGGGTAAATCCCAAAATGGGGATTACAAAAATGATAAAATAAGCTAGTATGTTCTTCATGAGTTTAAGATTTTACAAAAACAGCATCTGGCACCAAAGTAGAATAATCTCCATTATGTCGAATGACATCTCTTACAATAGAGGAGGAGATATAGCTTTTGCCACTGGAAGTGAGTAAAAAGACAGTTTCAATTTTTTCTAACTTTCTATTGGTATGAGCGATTGCTTTTTCAAATTCAAAATCTGCTGGATTTCTTAGACCTCTGAGAATAAAGTCCGCATTATTTTCTTTACAATAGTTAACGGTTAAGCCTTGATATGTATCTACTTTTATTTTTGGTTCATCCTTAAACGTTTCCTCCATAAACAACTTTCTTTCTTCCAAAGTGAACATATATTTTTTTTCTGAATTTACTCCAATGGCTAGAATAATTTCATCAAAAAGAGTGAGTCCTCTCATGATAATATCATAATGTCCAATTGTAATAGGATCAAAAGATCCAGGAAAAACAGCTCTTTTCATAAATTTAAAATTTCTTCTAAGATACTTAAAACTGAATTAGTGCTCAAAGTTCTGAAGAGCAACCTCTACAGCATTGGTAAATAAATCTTGGAGTGAAATTCCTGCAGCTTTAGCTTGCTGTGGAAGAATGCTGGCTTCGGTAAGACCAGGGCAAGCATTACACTCCAAAAAATGAGGTTGATTGTTGTGAAAAATAAATTCTGATCTCGTTAAGCCTTTTAACTTTAGGGATTTAAAAATTTTGACCGCTAATTCCTTAACTTTATTGGTCTGCTGATCATCAAGGTTGGCTGGAGTTATCTCTTTGGATTTTCCAAGATATTTAGCTTCAAAGTCAAAGAATTCATTTTCAGAAATAATTTCCGTGACTGGCAATGCTTGAATTTTCCCATCAATATTAATAACACCTACACTTACCTCTCTGCCATCCAGAAATGATTCAATGATAACTTCATCATCTTCTTTAAAAGAATGTTCTAGGGCTGTTAAGATGTCTTCTTTCTTTTTCACTTTTGAAATTCCATAGCTGCTTCCAGCTCTGTTGGCTTTTACAAAACAAGGTAAACCAACATGATCAATAACAGCTTGTGGGTCGATATCATCACCTTTATTTACGTAAACATTTTTGGCGGTTTGTATACCATGCGACTTGAGTACAGAAATACAATCTCTTTTGTTGAATGTAAGTGCAGCTTGATAATAATCACAGGCAGTTTGTGGAATTTTCAAGGTTTGTAAATAGCCTTGAAACAGTCCATCTTCTCCAGGTGTTCCATGAATTGTGTTGAAAACACAATCAAAATAAATGATTTTAGCATTTATAGTTACAGAAAAATTGGATTTATCGATTGGAAATTCTTCTCCAGAATCCAATTTAACAAACCAGCTTTTCTTTAAAATATGAGCTTTATAAACTCTATATTTTGGATTTGTAGACAAGTGTTTATAGACAACTTCTCCGCTTTGGAGTGAAATATCTGCTTCGCTAGAATAACCGCCCATGGCTAAGGCTATAGTTTTGATCATCTTTTATTTTTTCAAATATAACTTTTCAAATGCTAATCAAGACAAACATGTGTTCCATATTACATCTTCTGGAGGAGCGGCTTCAAAAGTGATTTTTTCTTTTCGTACAGGATGGATTATGGTAAGTTTTCGAGCATGAAGATGAATGCTTCCATCTTTATTACTTCTGTCGAATCCATATTTGAGATCACCTTTTATCGGGCAACCGATTGCGGAGAGTTGACTTCTGATTTGATGATGCCTTCCAGTTTCTAAAGCAACCTCCAAGAGGTGGTAGTTATCCAAAGATTTAATAAGCTGGTAGGAAAGTATAGCTTCTTTAGACTCAGGAACCGGCTTGATGTGTGCGTAGGATTTGTTTTGTTTTGGATTGCGCTTTAGGTAATGAACAAGTCTTGCAGAATCATTTTTTGGCTTGTTTTTGACGACTGCCCAATACGTTTTTTTAGTATCTCTATCAGCAAAGGCTTTATTTAATCTAGACAGAGCTTTGGAAGTTTTGGAGAAAACAATCACGCCACTTGTGGGTCTGTCCAATCGATGTACGACTCCTAAATAAGCATCACCTGGTTTGTTGTATTTTTCTTTGAGGTATAGCTTGATGACTTCACTTAAGGGCAGATCGCCAGTTTTGTCGCCTTGGACAATGTCACCTGAGCGTTTATTGATAACGATAAGATGATTATCTTCAAAAATAATCTGAAGGTTTTCAGGAGTAGAGCGCATGAATTAGGGGTTTATTTTAAAAATAAATAGTTTTTTAGACTTATCAATTTCGCTTTATAATTGAAGTTTTTAAATTTTATAAATTGAATTCAAATCTACAACTCTATAAAGTTTTATTTTGAAAGTTGTACTAAAACTACTTTTTTAGCTTTGCTTTATTGTACTCGTAATTCATTTGTGCAATATTCAATACTGAAATATCTTGTGGACATTCGACTTGACAGGCTTCAGTATTTGTACAGTGACCAAAACCCAAATCTTCCATGCGGTTCACCATATCGACCGCTCGTTTGCTACTCTCCTTTTTTCCTTGAGGTAGTTTTGCCAATTGACTGATTTTTGATGAGGCAAAAAGAGCAGCACTCGCATTTTTGCAAGTGGCCACGCAAGCTCCGCAACCAATGCAGGCCGCAGAGTCAAATGCTGATTCCGCCTCTTCGTGAGAAATCAAAATACTATTAGCTTCTGGAGCTTGTCCAGTGTTTACTGATATATATCCACCCGCGGCAATGATATCGTCTAATGCGGAGCGATCAACCTTCAAATCACGAATAACAGGAAAAGCTTTTGCTTTAAAGGGTTCAACATAAATAGTATCGCCATCTTTAAAATAACGCATGTGCAATTGACAGGTGGTTGTGTTTTTAATGGGTCCATGTGCAATTCCATTTATCATTACTCCACATTGTCCGCAAATGCCTTCGCGACAATCATGATCAAATTCAACTGGACGTTCTCCTTGTTTGGCCAGTTTTAAGTTAAGCATATCCAACATTTCAAGGAAAGACATTTCTGCATCAACTTCTTCCAGAACATAAGATTCTAAATGGCCTTTAGTATTTTGATTTTTCTGTCGCCAGACTTTTAGATCTATTTTCATTGCAATTTTATTTGTAACTCCTTTGAGTAGGCTGAACATATTCAAACTCAAGTGGCTCTTTATTCAAAATAGGAGAGGACGCCTCTCCATTCCATTCCCAGGCAGCACTGTAAGCAAACTCCTCATCATCTCGTTGGGCTTCACCATCTTCTGTTTGATATTCTTCCCTAAAATGAGCTCCGCAGGATTCATTTCGATTGAGAGCATCGATACACATGAGTTCAGAAAGCTCCATATAGTCACTGACTCTTCCTGCTTTTTCCAGTTCGCTATTAATATCTTCTGCATCACCAGGGACGAGTAGATTTTTCTTGTATTCCTCTCTGAGGTTATGAATTTGAGAAATGGCACTTTTCAGACCTTCTTCAGATCGAGATAAGCCACATTTATCGTATAGGATTTTACCTAATTCACGATGAAACTCTTCTGCTGTTCTAGTGCCTTTTTGATTTATAAACCGATTCAATTGCTCTTGAATTTGTTTTTCTGCTGTAGCAAAAGCTGGATGATTTGTATCTGTTTTTTCAACCTGAATTTGATCGGCTAAATAATTTTGTATTGTGTAAGGGGTTATATAATAACCATCCACACAGGCCTGAAGTAAGGAATTGGCTCCAAGTCTGTTTGCCCCATGATCAGAAAAATTTGCCTCTCCAATGGCAAAAAGTCCGGGAATAGTAGTCATCAAATCGTAATCAACCCACAACCCACCCATTGAAAAGTGCGCAGAGGGTGATATTTTCATAGGCTCCTTGTAAGCGTCAATTCCTGTGATTTTCTGATACATATTGAATAAATTTCCATAACGCTCAGCAATTAATTCCTGTCCGTATTCTTTGATGGCATGAGAAAAGTCTAGATAAACAGCATTCTTTAAAGCTCCTACTCCCTTTTCTTTATCAATTTGTTCTTTTGCTGCTCGGGAAGCAATATCTCTTGGCGCTAAATTTCCGAAGGACGGATATTTTCGTTCAAGGTAATAATCGCGTTCTTCTTCTGGAATCTCAACTGCTGATCTTTGCTCATTTTTTAATTGTGGAACCCAAATTCTACCGTCATTTCGTAAAGATTCCGACATTAAGGTTAACTTGGATTGGTATGGACCACTTTGTGGTAAACTAGTAGGGTGAACTTGAGTCCAGCTAGGATTTGCCATCAATGCTCCTTTTTTATGCGCTCGCCAAAGAGCCGATGCGTTACAACCCATCGCTAGAGTAGATAAATAATAAATTTTACCAAATCCACCTGTGGCCAAAATAACCGCATGTGCGCCGTGGCGTTCAATTTTTCCTGTATCCAAATTCCTGGCAATAATTCCTTTTGCCTTTCCATCAATAAGGACAAGATCCAACATCTCATGGCGAGCAAAAAGTTGAACATTTCCCTGTTCTTTTTGTCTCATTAAGGCTTGGTATGAACCTAAAAGCAACTGCTGTCCGGTTTGTCCACGAGAATAAAAGGTTCTTGAAACCTGCACACCACCAAAGGATCTGTTCCGCAGATAACCGCTGTATTCCCGGCCGAAAGGTACTCCTTGAGCAACTGCTTGATCAATTAAGCTAGCTGAACATTCTGCCAAGCGATAGGTGTTAGCTTCACGTGATCTGAAATCTCCTCCTTTAAGTGTATCATAAAACATACGGTATACACTATCACCATCGTTTTGATAGTTTTTCATGGCATTGACGCCACCTTGAGCAGCAACAGAATGTGCACGCCGAGGCGAATCTTGGAAACAAAAACTCTTGATTTTATAGCCCATTTCAGCTAAAGATGCTGCTGCCGAAGCACCTGCCAATCCAGTTCCAACTACTATGATATCAAGTTTTTTTCGATTGTTTGGACTTACAAGTTTTGCATGTGCTTTATAATTACTCCATTTGTCTTTCAAATCTCCTTCAGGAATGTTAGCATAAATTTTTTTAGCCATAACTTAAACGTTTAAATAAATATAAAAAGGAATGACGAAGTAACCTATGGTCATCGAGACAGCGAAAATCACACCTATCAATTTGACAATGCGATTGTATTTAGGATTATACAAACCAATGGTTCTAAATGCGCTAAAAAAACCATGTAATAAATGAAAACCCAAAACTAAAATGGAGATAGCATACAAAATAACGTACCACAAATCCTGAAAGGAAGCCACTACCAATCCGTAAAGGTCCTTATTTCCAGCAGAATCCATTGGAAGTGTACCAAATTTGTAGATGAACCAAAAATCTTTGAAGTGAATGACCAAAAAGGCAAATATAAGAGTACCGAGTAGCATCATTTGCCTTGAATACCATTTGCTGGCTCGATTTCGTTTATCTACAACATACGAAGAGCCAGAGGCTTTCTTTGCTTTGATGCTTAAGTAAATGGAATCTATGGTATGGACCAGAATACTGGCATATAATACATAAGAAATCAGTTTTACCAGAATATTATTTGACAGGAAATCGCTGTATAAATTATACTGCAATCGTGCTTCATTTGGAGGCATTAAGAGTTGTAAATTCCCGAGCAAATGAATAATTAAAAAAAAACATAGGAAAAGGCCCGTTAAAGCCATCAAATTTTTTCGGGTTATTGCGTTTTTAATGAACCACACTATTATATAATTTTATTTAAGTATCTAAATTACAATATTCCTAACAAGAAATAAGAGCTTTAGATATTAATTGATTGGTTTACTGAGTATAATCAGCTTTTTGGCAATTAAGGATTTTGAGCTGTATTTAATAAAAAAACCCTGCGAAATTTGATTTCGCAGGGATTCCAATTTTATAAATTAAAAAATTTTAGGTTTGAATCACTCCCAAATTAAAGTCTTTGGTGATAGGAGCGTGGTTAGCAACTTCTATACCATTAGAAATCCATTTTCTGGTGTCTAGTGGTTCGATGACGGCATCTGTCCATAATCTTGCAGCGGCATAATAAGGACTGGTTTGCTCATCGTAATTATTCTTTATTTTATCGTAAAGTTCTTTTTCTTTCTCTTCAGTGATTTTTTCACCTTTTGCTTTTAGTCGTGAAGTTTCAATAGAAAGCAAGACTTTGGCCGCTGAGTTCCCACTCATCACAGCAAGTTCAGCACTCGGCCAGGCAAAAATCAATCTTGGATCATAAGCTTTACCACACATGGCATAATTTCCAGCGCCGTAGGAATTACCAATAATCACCGTGAATTTGGGAACAACCGAATTACTCACAGCGTTTACCATCTTAGCACCGTCTTTTATAATTCCTCCATGCTCACTCTTGCTACCTACCATAAATCCTGTGACATCTTGAACAAAAACCAACGGAATTTTTTTCTGATTACAGTTGGCGATAAATCGAGTGGCTTTGTCGGCAGAGTCACTGTAAATAACACCACCAAACTGCATTTCACCTTTTTTGGTTTTTACAATCTTTCTCTGATTGGCCACAATACCGACGGCCCACCCATCAATTCGTGCGTAACCAGTGATAATGGTCTGGCCGAAGCCTTTTTTGTATTCATCAAATTCAGAGTCATCCACAAGACGCTCAATAATAGGCATCATATCGTATTGGTCACTTCGTTTCGCCGGAAGTAATCCATAAATCTCTTTGGGATCGAGTTTAGGTTTTTTAGGTTTTTTACGATTAAATCCTGCTTTGTCAAAATCGCCAATTTTATCAACTATATTTTTGATTTTGGTCAAAGCATCTTTATCATCTGTAGCCTTATAGTCTGTAACACCACTTATTTCGCAATGCGTTGTCGCACCACCAAGGGTTTCATTATCTACACTTTCACCAATAGCAGCTTTTACCAAATAGCTACCGGCAAGAAAAATACTTCCCGTTTTGTCAACTATCATCGCTTCATCACTCATAATAGGCAAGTAAGCTCCTCCAGCAACACAGCTTCCCATCACAGCAGAAATTTGTGTGATGCCCATACTGCTCATGACGGCATTGTTTCTGAATATTCTCCCGAAATGTTCTTTATCTGGAAAAATTTCATCCTGCATAGGAAGATAAACGCCAGCACTATCGACCAAATAGATAATCGGTAATCTATTTTCAATTGAAATCTCCTGAGCTCTCAAATTCTTTTTTCCTGTAATAGGAAACCAGGCGCCAGCTTTTACTGTAGCGTCATTGGCGACAACTATAACTTTCTTTCCAGAGACTTTTCCAATTTTCACTACAACACCTCCTCCAGGGCAACCACCATGCTCTTCATACATTCCGTCGCCTGCAAAAGCTCCAATCTCAATAGCATTATTGGCATCATCCAGTAGGAAATCTATCCGCTCACGGGCTGTCATTTTACCTTTACCATGGTGCTTTTCTATTTTTTTCTCGCCACCACCAAGACTTACTTTCGCAAATCTGCTTCTTAAGTCTGAAACCAGAAGTTTATTGTGATCTTCGTTTTTATTGAATTTTATGTCCATGAATTAAGTTCTATAGGTTGAGTCGCTAAAATACAAAACCAATCCAATAATCCTTAATCGTTTTCGCTAACTCTTGCTTTATTTTTCTTTGGAATTTGCCATCATTCATCTAAACGAAAACTCATTTTCTTAAAATTAAACACCTTAAATCATCAGGACTAGCTTTGTTGTTATAAATTTGACCTTTATTTAATTTTAGTGACAAACAAGCAACCCACATCTCGATCTACTGTCAAGAAAATTCTTCGATTTACTCTTAGATTCTTATTTATAGTTTTCACCCTTTTTATCCTACTTATCCTATTTGTAAGAAGCCCTTGGGGACAAAATATCATCGTAGGAAAGGTAACTGACTATGTGAGTGAAAAGATCGATACCGAATTCACAGTTGGAAAGCTTTACCTTACTTTTTCAGGGAATCTGACATTAGAAGACCTTTATCTGGAAGACACTTCAGAAGATACTTTGGTGTATTCAAAATATTTAGAAGCCAATGTTCCTTTTCGACCTCTTCTTTTTGGCGATGAAATAAAAATAGACTTGGTTGACTGGCGTGGACTAAAAGCTTACGTCCATCGGAAAGACACCCTCAAAGGTTTTAATTTTCAATACATAATTGATGCGTTTGCCTCTTCTGAAGAAAGCACAGAAGATGTTAATACAGAGAGTAGTCAAACAGATTCTTATCAGATATCAATTGGTCGAATTTCATTTTCAGAATTTGATTTGTCCTACCAAGACGAGGTGACTGGAATTAATACAGAACTTGTTTTAGGCAATTTAGAAGTGGAAAGTGAAGAGATTGATCTTCAAAATATGAAATTCCATATAGCTGAAGTTAATTTGAAAAACACTTCTGTTACGTTTAATCAAAATAAAGAAGCACCACCTTCAGAAGAAGAAGATACAACGAAGTTACCATGGATTCTAGTGGATGATTTGAGCATAAGTAATGTTAAAATCAATTATAATTCTCGACCTCAAAGTATAACATCTGAAACATATTTCAACGATTTAAATTTGTCTGAACTGGACTTGAATCTGGAGAATCAAGTTTTGAATTTAGATCAGCTGGTCTGGAAAGATAGCCGCGTGAAGTTGGAGATGGATTCTAATCAAAATACAGATGAAAATCTTAAAGAAAGTACAGAACCAAAATCGTTTATCTGGCCTCAGTGGGCTGTGAATATAAACGAAATTGATATTCAGAACCAGAACATTGAATTCTATCAAAATGGTAAAAGACCATTAAAAAATATTTTTTCTCCTGAGGCTCTTGCATTCCAGTCACTCTACTTTAAGCTAAATAATTTACAAGTATCCAAAGATGAAAGTTTGAGATTTGATCTCGACGACCTACGATTTGAGGAGGAAAGCGGACTTTCCTTGCAGGAGTTAAAAGTAGATGCAAAATTAAATTCAGAAGAAACTACTCTACAAAACTTAAGATTCAAATTGAATAATAGTTTGCTCTATGCTAACCTGAAATTGAATTACAGCAATCTTGATCGTCTGATTAATTCTCCGAAAAAGTCAGTTATAAATCTAGATGTCAGCAGCATAAAAGTTGATGTAAAAGATGCTTATATTTTTTCTTCTGAATTAAAGAAAAATAATCAGATTCAAAACCTGGCACAACATACATTTGAAGGAAAATTTCAGGCTGAAGGTGATCTTGAAAAACTTAATGTTCCAGAATTCAGTCTTGATTGGGGAGAAAATACTAAAATTGAATTTAAAGGAAACCTAACTCAACTTAGTGATGTTGAGGCTTTAGGTTTTGATTTGAATGGCCTTAAAGCAAGATCCAG
>Ga0307966_1000096_pt1 | contig 68365 bp, 68 predicted proteins | sample OrgLakmetagen646_FD_203141 | JGI IMG/M metagenome (GOLD analysis project Ga0307966, IMG submission 203141) | Saline water microbial communities from Organic Lake, Antarctica - #646 | ecosystem: Environmental > Aquatic > Non-marine Saline and Alkaline > Saline | place: Antarctica: Organic Lake... | reverse complement strand
AGGAAATAATGCGACCGATTACTGAAAACAGTGGAGATATCTAAGTTAATACCCCTCTGAAGGCCACGACTGATATAGGCTGTAGAGGTTTATGTCTTTTTAGGACGGATAATCCCCAGAACCCCAACCTGATCGGGACGCCCTGCTATTAAATCCGGTACGTTAGGGCCTCATCAAGCCATCTGATCAGCTCACCATGATTTGGCCGCAGTTTCACACCATAGTTTGACCGGCGTCGGATCTAACTTTTTTGCTATGACCACAAAGCAGAGCTTTTCAGATAGGGGCCTACCCAATCCGCTATTCGGAAACAAAGCACGCTGAGGTCGCAAAGCGAACATTCAGATCGACCACAAAGCGGACCTTTTACAGCGCCTTGAATTCAGCATTCGCCTCTGACTCAAAGTCGATCAAATTGGCTGACAATTCTCGCGCGTTTTCCCAGCTTAGATCTCCAAGACACTGTTTTTAAATATTATTTTTTCACAAAATTACATGCTTGATCTTATTTTCACGCAGAGGTGAAGTCGCCGCTTCAGAAACGACTGGTTCGATAGGTCGTTGATAGCCTTACAGCTAGCCATTGACTAACAAATAAACCTGAATGCTGGGCAGGATGAAAATGTAGTGATTTCTTGCATTGGTATTCTCCGGGCGCCATCCTACTCAGCTAAAAAACTTTTTCGCCTCTGAAGAAAATTGAATGAAGGAGCAGTAAAAAATATGAATGTTTCGGTGATCAACTCAAAAAGCTATCGCACCAGCCTGCTTCTTTGTGCGTCATTTGCTATGGAAACGAGCATCTTTGTGGATGGCTTACCAATGTTCGCTTTTGGCGAACGGGAATGTAGGTGCTGATTTATTGGCGCTTACATCGGCTTTGGCATAACGGTCTCCTAAAGCACCCTGATTTCTATGTTAACTCAAAATCAGTTGGTTCATGCTTAGGTTGGCACACAGGGGTATCATCCACTGCATTGCCGTTCAAATTGCAGACATGAACGAACCCGATAAAGGTAAGATTCTTAACTTGACAAGTTGAAATACTGGCTTCTGACAATCTGCATGACCATGCTCCAGTTCTATGTTAGGTTATGTTTTAACGCTACTTTTATACCGTCTGAGCTTTAAGCAAGGATAATCAACATTTAAAAAAAGGAATGTATGAGAATTTTGTTTCCAATATTTCTAGTGCTAGCCTTTTCTGGATGTGCGTCCGTAGACCAGGCTAAATACCCGAATGTTGCATTCGGGGAAGACTGGGCTCTAGAAAAATTTGAGTTTGAGTATCCGCAGCAAACTTCCACGGAGATTTCGATAGAACACTGCGTTCAAATCCATATCGAGAACCACGCCATTTTAATAGAGGACGCTAGTAGACGACAAAAATTATCCTTATTGGCACCTATACTGTTACAACCTTTTATAAGACCGCTTATAGATACTAAAAAACAGAGTGTTGACGGATCAAAACTGATCATTGAGAGTTCATCAAATAGGGTAACTGCGGCTGGCCGAATAGCTCACTCATTGGAATCAATGGCACCTGAAACATTGGCGTTTATGCTCACAGTAACTAACAAAAATGAAACCATGAGTTATATTTATACGGATCTTCAAAGAATGTTCCACACTCAAGGGGATATGTTGCCGGAAAGTCTTAGCGGTTGGATCCCTATGACGAGCAAGAATCCGGATCGATTTTACATTGTTTATAGTTTGCTTGAAGATCGTGCCAATCGAATTCAGAATTGCTTGGGCAAAAAATCTGATCAATAATTTATCTGAGCATACGATCCATTTGAACAACTGCGAGGATTAAAAAGGGGAAAAATTTAAATTGGGAAAGAGAAAATTACCTTAAGGAGGGTCTGATTAATGCCTGATTTTCCGCCAACTCTCTTTTTAACCCGATAAAAAGAGATTTAAAAGCAATTCAGACGCAACTCACCCCAGCGCGGCATAAGTGAGACTGCTGACTGTGCCATCCGCGAGTAGCGCCTCAATTTTCTCAATTCGGCTCCCAATATTTTCATAGAATTCGCTTCATACTAGAGCACCAAAATATAACGCTCGCCATCTTTTCATAGAGTTGGTGCGTCTGCGAAATAACCTAGGGAGACTCTGAATAAGTCTCAAAATCAGCGATAATACGGTCATCGTCAACCGCACAGGATTCGTTGCCACCATGGATCAGATCACCTTCTCCGAAGCCGAGGACCAGACCAAGAAGCGCAAGACCCGCCGCGAGATCTTCCTGGGACGAATGGACAAGCTGATTCCGTGGAAGCAGTTGGAGAAGAAGGTAGCCCGATATTACCCCAAGGGCCAGACTGGCCGGCCACCGTATCCGTTGCCCACCATGCTGCGGGTTCACTGCATGTAGTTGTTCTATAACCTCAGCGACCCGGCCATGCATGGAAGATGCGTTGTACGAAATCGAATCCATGCGGCATTTTACCGGCCTGAAGCTGGATCGCCTGCCGGACGAAACCACCATTCTCAAGTTCCGTCATTTCCTTGAGCGCCACGGACTCGGCAAGGTGCTGTTCAAAGAAGTGAACAAGCACTTGGAGAAAAACGGCCTGATGTTGCGTGAAGGCAGTATTGTGGATGCGTCCATCATTTCTGCCCCAAGCTCCACGAAGAACGAGAGCGGCCAGCGTGATCCTGAGATGCACCAGACCAAGAAGGGCAATCAGTATTACTTTGGCATGAAGATGCACATCGGCGTAGACGACACGCTTGGTTTGATCCACAGCATCGATACCACCGCTGCCCAACCGGACAAGATAGTTGACGCTGCATAACGGACCTTTTGCCGCGCCGAGATTGGCTATTTTCAACTGCCTCGGAAAGGTCCAGAAGATTTCACCTCGGGGAACCTTTTTAATTCTTAGGGCTACCTCAACCTGTTAGTCGTCAACCCATATGGGCGCTAGCTGCAAGTAAATATGCCCGCCAATGGCGTTGAATTAAATGAAATTATGACATTGCTGATTATTAATGATAGGGTGCCGTCGCCTTTTCAGGTGGAAAGAAAAAAATGCCTACAAAAGAAATAGTCAACATACATGGAGTTCTTACATGAATAAAGCAATGCGGTCTCTGATTCAAGCTTCAGCTGCTCTGGTGGTTTTAACGCTATCTGGCTGTGCCACAGTTATTTCTGGTACCACTCAAACACTGACGTTTAACAGTGAGCCAGAGGGTGCGGATGTTTATCTCGACGGGGCGAGGGTTGGGACCACACCAGTCTCTCTCAGCGTCAAGAAGAACAAAAAAGATGCGTTCATGATTCAAAAGGAAGGCTACAAGACGGTTAGCCGTGACATTACAAAGTCCTATGACCCAGTTACAGTGCTGAGCATATTTTGGGATTATTCCACGACTGACATGATTTCTGGTGCAGCGTTTGAATATGAGCCTAACTCATATTTCGTTGAGTTGGTTAAAGAGGAAGAGACCAGCGCTGTAAATTAATGCACCTGATCAACAGATCTGCCAGCGGGCTTACTGCGGTATTTCTTATGGCCTTGGTTGGTGGTGCGGCTTCAGCTCAAGTCCCGGAACACCGCAGGGAACTTTGGATGGACCCCGATCTTGCGGGGTTTGTCCTTCAGAATGCCGCCCACCTACGCTATGAAATTAGCGTGGCCAAGGGACCGCGGATTAAGAGTCTGCTGCGCCTGCTGCAATCACGTGCCCCTCAGGTTGACCTTGAGTGTCTACAGGACATTGCCGAGAATTCCGACAGCGCCTATGAACTTTATCTGGGGATGAAGGAAGCCGATCTCCATTGCTAATATTTAACCTTTTCACACTGTTTTCATACGGTCGTTTGCTCAACCGGCGCTTCACACTTCTGCTGTGGCTGGCGTCGGTTTTCGGATCGGCTGAGTCTTTGGCTCATACGGATGACTCCGTCTGGCGCAAGTTGCTGATTGCTGATCAAGCTGTGTCAACAGATCTGACAGCCTCTCCGTTCTTCCTGACCGATGTTCCCGTTGATCCTACTGCGGAAATGCGCGCCCTGTTGACAGGGCCAACGGAGCAGTACAAGTGCCGTTTTCCGGCCCGCATGCTTTATTTGGAGCGTGCGGGCCTGCTTGGCGAGGAGCTTGATTTCTCCGACTGTCCAAAGTTGAAAGAGTTTATTTCGGTTATGGACTCAGATTCCCTGGAGCTGGTCCTCGCCGGGCCGTCGGTTGCATCGCCGATGTCTTACTTTGGTCACATATTCCTAAAGTTCCGGAAAAAGGACGATGAATATTTCTCCCGAACGTTAGCATTTCTTGCTCCTCTTGATAGCGGTGAAAGCATGCTTCAGATTTCGGCTGCGGGCGCTTTTTCCTCCATTCCAGGGCAGTACCATGTGGCGCCCTACCACCAGATGATCAGTGAATATATCGAGGTAGACCAGCGTCCTATCCAGACCTATGAGCTGGATGTTCAGTCCGGTAATAAAAGATTGTTGCTTTATCACATCTTTGAGCTGGCGGCACTGAACCGGCCTTATAATTTCTTTTGGGGTAACTGCGCTACACGCATTCAGGAGTTGATGGAAATTGCCTTTCCGACGGAGCTTAGCGACGTTTCTCCTGGCCTCGTTTCTCCTCAGAGCCTCATTCGTGTCCTGCGCAACAAGGACTTGATAGTTCGCTCTAGTGAAATGCCTGCGCGTTCGGAGGCTCTGTTCGCTGCCTACCATTCGTTGCCAGACAGTGATCAGAAAGGCCTAAAAGCGCTTCTTGCATCGCCCGACAAGGCCGCGTGGGTTGCTCGAAACGGTAACGATTTGTTGCCATTGGCTCAGGCTATGTATCAACGCCAGTTTCGGGCACTCGGCGCGCCACCGGCAGATTACTCACAACTAATGAGCCTGCCTGCCAAACCTCTATCTGGCACCATTCCTGAACTGGTCCGTCCTGAAAGGCCTCGATTATTGGAGATCGGCTGGCTTAATGACCCTGTCGATCGCACTACCTTGCGCTTTCGCCCCGGTCTTTTTGATCGTTCCTTTGACAGCCTCGCGCTGGCTACTGAGAGTCGTTTTCGTTACCTGGATACGACCTTGAGCGTGCGAAATGCAAACGTCTCGCTGGAAAAACTGGATTTACTTGCGCTGGCGGCTACCAAAAAACGCTCGGTAGTAGAGCGACCGCTTTCATGGGGGTTCACCGCCGGATGGTCTCGTGCTTTCGATGGGGATCGCCTGAATTATCAGATGAGGGGCGCTATCGGTATGGCTTGGGGTGGAACGCAGACCCAGTTCTCAGTAATGCCGACGCTGACGTATTTTTCCGGTGAAGGAGTCTTCCCTAGTTTGGTGGTGAGTGCCAGCTTGCGCCTTGACCAAGCCCGGCTCTCGGCCGAGATCGATCATTTTGGGGCCTCAAGTAATGAGCGGCCGAGAAACCGTCGGCGCTTAGCAGTCAGTTATGAGTTAGATTCGGTTTGGACGTTGCAAGGCGGGATCGATCAGGTGACTCAGGGAGTCGACGTGGCCCTCAGCCGACGTTTTTAACACGTTAAAAGTTTAAGCGGGATTGATTCTGAGTAGAGGATGCACGTATCGATTACTCGCTTGAATATCGCTTTCTGACAACGGGAAGATGTCTCAGTAGCAAACTTTGAAACGCCAGCTATTTCCAGCGCGCCAGTAATTCCAGTTAATCTTGGGGAAATTACGGGGTTACGCAGCTCGGAAAAAGATCCGCTTTGTGGTCAATTCGCTCGTTTTTGAATGTTCGCTTTTGTTTAAAACCTGGCTTAGTCGGCCGTCTTTTCCTAGTCACTACAGAGTTGCGGCTTCTCCCGTATCCTGATCAAGGTCACATCTTTGCCGAGTCATGTTTCTGTCAGAAAACGGTCGTTTTCTGGACGCTCCAACCAACGACTCAAAAGGTCGCTTTCGGCTTGTTTCGGCGTCCAACAATTGCGCACAACAAATTTTATGGCGAACCGGCCATCGCATCCGGACGCCCACGCCCCGACAACTCCCCAGTTTTGCAGGAACAAAACCCCATGATGCAACTCGACCAGTTATGTCTGTTGTTTGAGGCGGACAACCTGATGGCATCCAAGATTGTGGCCGCGCCCTGGTCAAGCGCGTGCGCACCATTCGAGCTTCAGATGGATAATAGATAATTAACTCACCACTAATGATCACAACTAGTCAAAAAATTCTAACGAATAAAATTTCAATAAATTAATTGATAGATTCTCTTTTTGGTGCGATTCTATTGTCTAGATTTGACTTTTTATAGGTAATTTATCGTATGAAATATGAAGTAATCATGACATTCACCGGCCGCAGCTTGAGCGGTATGGTAACCCACGGTGGCTCAGGGCATTGGGCTGCGGCTCCCGACAATTTGAGAAAGGCCAGCCACCTCATTTGCGTACGTAACCGGCGAAGAGAACATGAGGAATGGGCAGCAGAGGATCTGCCACATGGTCAGGCCTTTCTGCTCGCCAAGGTGACAGGTGTTTCAGAGGCCCCGCGCCGTGTCCCCAATAAAAAGCAACGCTATATCGTGCATTTCGATGAGTATGCTGAGATCGCTGTTCCAAACGCTTGGCAAAAATGCACTGACGGGCAGCGCTTCCCAGTTGCATATAACAGCCGGGAAAATGCAGAAGCCTTACTGGGCATTGATTTCGAAGATCCCAATCTAGAGTGGAAGCGTCTGTCAGACCTATCGCCCGTTAAGGGTAGCGGCGATACCGAGGCAGGGAATAACGAAGCGCCTAAACACGCGCTCACCGTAGAGCAGGCCAAGCAAGGACTGGCACTTCACTTCGGGGTGAGCTCAGAGCAAATCGATATTCAGGTGCACTTCTGATGGCAGGAGCAGCGTCTCAAACAGTTAATACATCGCAGCTACCGCCAGTACGTCGCTAGCTGACGTTGCAGTAAGACATGGCTTGATAAAGAGGTAGAGAATGAACGCGACTGAAGATGAACAACGCCAATTAGAAATGCTGATGTCACAGTACGATCAGCACCGGGCACTTCGTGGTGAGCTAGTCTTCGGTGCAATTGATGGCGAGGGGCGCCTCGATGTTGCCACGCCGTTCTTCGACGAAGCGGATTATGCCGAGCTCAAGAATAGCGGCCTGCGTGACGCATTGATTGAGCTACTGGATAAGTTGATGATCAAACGATCGGAGCAAGATGTCGAGTGCGCACATGACGGCATTCTCCGGCTGGGGAGCAACAAAACGGTACTGGAGTGGTTACCTGAGCGAGCTTCCCGCAATGCTGCTGACGCACGCCGGGATGACTGGAATCTAATTCCGTGGCTGATCGAACAGCTGGAGCTTGTCCAGTACGCAGCTATTGAACGGAAGAAGGCCCGATCCGCCGAGAAGCACGACGGTGATACTGCTCAGTGGAAAAAAGAGATCTGGCTTAGCCCCGACAAGAACCACGCGATAAAAGCGGTACTTGCTGCCGGAGGACAACGTCTCGGCTTTCAGGTATTACCGGCTGGAAGCCGCGGGGAGTGGCTTTACGACCTGGTCTGGCGGCGCCTAGATGCCAACCGAAACTTGATCTGCTTGCCACTGGCGGTGGAAATCGAAATGTCAGATAGCAGTCTCGGAGGCATCCGTTACGACTTCAACAAACTTCTTCAGGCCCAAGCAAACCACAAGCTGATGGTCTTTCAGGTGAAAACTGAAGCCGAGGTGAAGTCGACCTTCGAGCGCTTGGAAGAGTCCATTCAGGCCTTCCCCCATTCGTCGCTTTGTCGATACCTCCTGTGCGGCTGGAGCACCCAACAGAATGCTTTTTCCTTCGAAACACGAGAAGTAGCAAGCACTTGACGAATCCTGCAAAGGCTCGGCAATTTCGACTCCGAGCCTTTGTCATTTTTGAAAAAACGTTTTTATCCTTCATTCAGATGGGCTGTGAACACACAGTTCCACCAAAACATCGTTGATGGAAACTTTAAGCGGACTCATCGTCAGTAGACGGCAACGTTCGTAAGGCACGGTAAACCGTCATTCGTGATACACCCATGTCCCTGGCAATCTGGGCCTTCGTGCTTCCGTTTGCCATCCGTTTGCAGATTTCGGCTTCGTCGACCATTTTTGGGCGGCCCTTATAAATCCCTTTTCGCTTTGCAGCTTCAATGCCGGCGAGCTGCCTCTCCTTTATAAACGTCAGTTCCATGTCTGCGACCATGCCCAGGGCAGTGATCATCATTCGACCCATTGCACCTTTAGTCGTGATGTCTGGCTCAAGGATTCGCAATGAGGCGCCCCGGGCATCCAGCTCATGGACTAAATTCAGTACGTCACGCGTAGAACGACCAAGACGATCGAGGCGATGAACGACGAGTTCATCATCACGGCGTAAGAACTCAAGCACAGTCTCCAGCTCGGTGCGCCCATCGCGCGAAGCGCCAGACACCGTTTCGGATCGAATGACTTCACAACCTGCGTCGGTTAGTTTTCCAATTTGAATATCTAAATCCTGGCTGGCACTGCTAACACGTGCATATCCGATACGGGGCATAGTGTTTCGTCACATTAGGGTGGTTACAGTAATGTTACTGTAACAAAATTATTTTTGCACCCTATAGTGACGCCCTTAGGTGTCACACTGCACCATCCCCTATGGGTGTACTCTATTGTTACACTTGATGCGGCCAAAGTTGAACTGGCATTAATAGTAAAACTGAATGTTACACTCAATACATCTCTCCGGAGATGCATTCAAACACACCACTCATTAGTATTAGCGATGGGAACGGCAGGGAGGCTTTATGACGAGACTAGCCACATTGTTTTTTTTGTTATCTCTAATAGGAGGGTGTGATTCCCAAAACTTTGGTAGTTCTGAAAATGCCCAGGGAAAAGTCTTAGAAACCGAGTTTTCTGCGGCTAAACGGGAAGCTGGAGAAGGCGATGCTCTTGCTCAAATCAGACTCGGTGAAATGTATGCCTTGGGGCAAGGTGTCCCGCAGGATTCAATTCAGGCGGCAAGCTGGTACAGGAAAGCAGCAGAGCAGGGCCATGAGAATGCCCAATTTCGTCTCGGAATGATGTACTTCCTCCATTGGCCAAATTTTCAAAGGGATTATGACCAAGCAGCACACTGGTTCAAAAAAGCAGCGAAGCAAAGCAATGTGGCTGCCCAATCCGTTCTCGCTGGTATGTACACCAAAGGACAAGGTGTACCTCTAGACGATGTTGAAGCAGCGTTCTGGTTCCGGAAATCAGCCGAACAGGGCTGGGGACCTTCTCAATTCATGCTCGGGGCGCGTTACGCCAATGGCGAAGGTGTCCCGCAGGATGATGTCCGGGCAGTGTACTGGTACCGGAAATCAGCCGAACAGGGCGACTCGCTGAGCCAAGTCAATCTCGGGGTAATGTATAAAAACGGTCGAGGTATTCCTCAAAACTATGCTCTTGCGATGGCTTGGTTCCGGAAAGCAGCGGAGCAGGACTTTACCTACGGGCAATTGAACCTCGGGCTAGTGTATAAAAACGGCGAGGGCATCCCACAAGACTATGCCCAAGCGGCCATTTGGTTCCGGAAAGCAGCACAGCAGGGCTTTGCTAGTGCGCAATTGCACCTCGGAACACTTTACGCCAATGGGCAAGGCGTTCCGCAGGATTATATTATTGCCCACAAATGGTTTAATTTAGCCGCCTCTCAAGGCGACACTAGCGCTATTAAAAACCCCTCTTTAATCTCTAAAGAAATGACGCCGCAGCAAATATCTGAAGCACAAACTGCTGCCAGAGAATGGTCCGCGAAGCCTATAAACATAATTGGCATGAAAATGTCACCAACTCGCTAACAACTGTCTGCCTTTACGAGATTCGATGTCACAAGGGAGGGCCGGCGAACTGAAGCTTCTCAATCCACTGCGCATAATCGCGGTTATGGTAAACCAGTGCTCAGGTTCGCTGGTGTGCTCGGCTTTACGCCGCACCGCGCCCCGCTTGCCAACGGCCACCACGGTGACCACCATCCCATCCCATCCGGTCGTTCTCGCCCTCATAGACCAGTCTATCAAGAGTTCTCGGTGCACCTGGAAGAACTCCAGCGAGGTAATAGTGGCGTGGGTGTAGACAATTAAAAATGAGGTTATAACTTAAATCTTTATTGAGTGGTATGCCGGGCAAGTTCAGAGATTGTGCGCTCTGAACCTACCCGTCATTCCGTTTCTCCTTGACGATGGATTGATGCCGTTCACAGGTCAGTTTTAAATGTCTGCCCATCAGCTCCTCCTATCAGGCTGTCTGATTCGATCAAGGCCTTTGGTAGACCGTGACCAGAACCCAGGGTTCGTCGCTTGATTCGTCCGCGGGAGTGAAGACCATCTGCCAGTTGTTCATAACGTTCATGATTCTGGCATTCTCCTGATGCTTCCGCTTTTTTCTCAGCTCAACGTCCGCAGGTAGCTCCGCGTCATGAAGCAGGTCTGACTTGACTAGCTGCAGGATACTTCGCCAAGCCCTAGAGGCCGAACTGACACCGGTTCGCTCAATATACCGACTGACGGCGTGCTGGGTGATCTTAACCTGGCCTATTACCGGCGACACTGTTATGTCGTCGGGATTGGACTCGGTGTTAATTACTAGCCTGCCGGTCTCGCTTAGAGCCTGCTCAATCGATTCTATGTCGAGCCGCCGCTTCGGTGCCGTGACTTTTGCATCTCGGAACCGAACGGTCATCCAGGACGTGAACCGAATCAGATGTTTCTTCGAAGACTTTTTCATCAGCAGCTTTCGAATTGCGCCGTGTGAGACGTTGATCGTCAGGTTGTCACCAGTACGGTTAATGCCTGTGACCTCCGCCGTCAGCAATAGGTGCCTAAGCGCCCACAATTCCGCTGCAATGGCTTTGTCCTCGATGGGAAGCTCGATGGTTACATCCAGCCTCCCTGAAACCTGTTCGGTTTCCCAGTAAACGTGAAACTCAGTATCACCGGTTGCAACCGTGCTGACGCTGAGGTATTTGCTGCTCATTTTCAGCTCCTTTTGTCAGATGAATGCATGGGAAAAGGCTTGATGCCCCTCCCCATGCATTTCATTGGTTGCCCGTTTCGGATTTCATGCGTCCAATGATTGCTCGGAGCATGGTGATTATATCGTTCCCCGAAAGCCAAGGCTTCCCCTTCCTTATTTGCCGGACGAGAAGACTTGCAACGGTAAACGCATCTTCAGGTGATACCGGGACTGCACAAGGTGGCTTTTGCGGAGCGAACACTTTAACAAACAATTTGTTGCCTTGGTGCTCGATCTCAAAACCCTTTCCCTGTTGGTCTCCTACACCGTGATTCTTGCCCTCAGTTTTCGGTAGTATTCCAAGGAAAACCGCTGCGACGCAGGGCAGTTCATCTCGGGTTAACTGGATCGTGATTTTATTATTCCAGTCATACTTCCGTTCACCGATGGCCTTTGCGGCCTCCAAACGAAGGGTGTAATCACCACTTTTTGTCTTATCGACATCCCAGCAAAGAGCGGCTTTTCCACCATAAACATGATGAGAAATGAACTCTCTTTCATCGCCCTGGCTCTGTCGAGCGGATTGGGATGAATTTTCTGGGTCTGCACTTCGGTTATCAGGGGCACGACCACTATTTTGAGGCAGTGATTTTACCTGATTCGGTGGTGAATAATCGGCTTGTGGCTGGGGTTGATTGTTCTGTCCCTGACCCTGCTGATTTGAGTTTGGTGCGCTTTGGCTGGGTGAAGGTCTAGCTTCACTTTGCTGAGGCGCTGGACGTTGAGCCGGTTGCTGATTGCTCGTCGGAACTGGCTCGGGATCATTCGATGCAATGGGTATCAGCGTTTCGAGGAAGCGCCGGGCACCCTGATCGACATGAGCCTTCTGTAGAGCTGATATCAGCCTGTGACGAGGGATCTGATTCAGAATAATCTGAGCCTTTTCGCTGCCAATGGCGCTGAATCCCAGCATCTTCAGTCGAGCGTTCACTTCTCCCAAGGTTCCATATTGGTTACTAGATGATTGGACAGCTTGAGTCATGATTGTCTCCTACTTGGTTTTGGATTTGCCGTTTTCGTATGAGTTAACGCCATTATCCATGGCATTACTCAAGTGCAAGTGCGGCTTTACGCAAACAATCCCCGGCTGACGCCGAGGATGTAGTTTGCTCATTGAGCGATTTGACGACATAGCGTGCTGCGTCAGCAAAAGGCCCAACGTATTCGGCTTTCTTCGGATTGCTCCGATCCTGGTCAACCCTCCGGGGATGCGAACACATGATTCGCCCCGGGGGTTGTGTCGATCGGCAGAACGCAGTAAACACCTACTGCAGCTGAGGCAGCCGTCAGGCCACCTTTAACTGCATGCGACGGACCATCTTGCTTTTTTCTTTAGCAATGCCCTGGTACCAGTCGTTGTAGATGTCCAGCCAATCCACGCTCTTTTCCCCGGCAGGGATAGGAACGGGAGGCATTTCGCGAACTGCTCGTTTGCCCTTCGCTCTGACACGATCCACCAGCTCAGTTGCCGCGGTTTGGCCATCTCCGGAACGGTCAAGATCTGACCATACCCAGAGCGCCTCAACGGGCTCCCCAACTTCGAGATTGCGCATCATGGAGGCGTTGACGGTGGCCCAGATCGAGCCTCCCACCATCATCTGCACCGCAAAGGCGGTTTCGATCCCTTCGGTGACGTTTAACACTCGCCCTGTACCGGACAAATGAATCGCGCCACCGCTGAGTTCGCGATCAGACGGATAGGCCATCAACTTTTTGACTGACTGAACCGGTGCCTTGCTACCAGTTGCGGTAATGAAGGTCCGGTGAATGGTGATTGGATCGCCATCCCTATCGACAACAAGGGCAACCATTGCCGGAAAGGTACCTTCGAGGTTGCCGTCTTCATCGAAGGACTTGAGCCCTTGATGGAAACGCAACGTCTTCGGATACTGCTTTATCGGCAGGCCTCGGTTTGCAAGATAAGCGCGGAGCGGGAATGCCTCCTCTGCTTCGGCCGGCAGACTTTCACGCCATACCTGCTTCAGCATTTTTCGGCACCAGTTATCACGGCGCTTCTGCTTTTCTTGCTTCTTCGGATCTGGACGATGACGCCGGATGGTATTAGGCTTGGCCACAGTGACCTCACCTCCCAGAACATCCTGCACTTTTCTCACCGAATCGATGAAATTGCAGTTATGTGCCTGGGCTACCATCTCGAACCCGTCCGGTTTAGGGCCGCACTGTCGACAAATGCTTCCACCTGTCTCTACGGCGTCCTTATAGAACTGAAACCGATCCTTTCCACCACAAAGCGGGCAAGAACCGTGCTTTCGTCCTGGGCGTTCGATTAAACGTTCATCGAACTCTGGCAAAAGAGCGCTGAAAATCAGGCTCCAATTACCGGTTGCAGCTAATTTGACGTTGGTAACGTCAACGCGATTTGATTCTTTCATGTTGTCCTCCTACTTCGGTTAATTGCATATCGTGAGCTCCCCTAGCGTCCGTACATCGAGGACACCAATGGAGCCCCCGACATGCGGGGGAAACCCAGCCGGGTACAGAGGACAAACATCCACCCCTATCGGGTGAAAGAGTCCACCCGATGGGGCATTACTTCGAGAAGGCCCCCAGATGGGGGCTTCGTTGGTTACTGAACCAGTTTTTCCTGGATCAGGCTAAAGAGCTTATGTGGCAGCTCTTTAACTTGGTTTATGACAGCGCTTGTCGGAAACAAGCCCTCAACCGCCATGGTTTCAATACCGATACCAATAACTTCGATATCGAACTTCTCCATGCGTTTAATCAGCTTCTGACAAATCACGGGATCATTTGGCGCACCATCCGTGAGAACGATCACCATTTTTCGATTCTCCCGGCGATTAGCCATATCCTTGATCAGCCACAGAAGCGCCTCGCCCAACGGAGTTGTTCCGAGGGTGCTTGGCACATAGCGATGCTTGGTCTGAGCGACGTTCTCATGGAAGTCAGTCAGCCGGGTCACGCCCGGAAACATCGAAGCCGCTGAACTCACACCTTTGATGTTGTCGAAGGTGCTCATCAGAGCCATGGTTGATTTCATCGCAACTTCCATCCGGTTGCCGTTCATTGAACCGCTACGGTCAACCAGGACATGGATTGCGGTGTCCAACCCTCGCTTCTCGTCTGTCTTGCGGAAAATCCGAGAATCGCCAACGGCGACCCGAGACAGCTGTCGCCCTTCGATCTTGCGTCCTGAACGGGCCGTGTAGGTCCGCTCTCTCAGCATTGTTTCGATCTTGGCGATAAGCTTTGCTCTCATCTTTACGGATTCACGCTTAACGTCGGAGCGCAGAACGGGTGGAAAGGAGCCAAGCCATTCCACTTCATCCGATGCATCGCACTGAACAATGGAATCCGCTGGCACGTCGCCAAGATCCTGTTTGAGCTGATCTGCAATAGCATCGCCCATGTCGGATTTGACGGTCACATCATCATCAGATGCTTCCAGTGCCCGCTTCAATGCTTCGGCAATATCATCATCACCGCCAGCACCATTACCGCTGTTCGCGTCACTGCTGTCATCACTGTCGGAGGTATCTCCGCCAGTTGTTCCAGAGTCGTCACCATCCTTTGATTGATCATCGGAAGTGTCTCCCTGGTCATCACTTTGATCATCAGAGTCGCCGTCCGACGAAGAGCTGTCGCCCTTGTCATCTGAATCGTCCTGGCCATCCTGGTCACCGCCTGAGCCGTCACCATTTTGAGCCTGATCATCGTCCGAATCGCTCGAAGACGAGCCGGAATCATCACTGTCATCCGACTGGCTCGAATCGTCTTTCTGATCCTTGCTGTCGTCCGACTGGCTTTGCTGTTGTTGCTCGGCCTTTTCCTGCTCTTCTTTGAGCATGGCGAGGATTTTGTCCGCCAAGCCCAGAGCGTCTCTGGTTGAAGTCAGGGTTTCTGCCGTTTTCAGCAGTGCCCGGAGCTTAACCATCGGCCCTTTGCCCAGTGCCTTTGTAAATCGTTCTTCTGATTTGTTGGCCAGGTCGTAGAGACCCTCCTGAGAAAGAACATCGGCTCGCCCGCAATACAGAGCAGTCGATACAAGCAGATCTGCCTCGCTCATATCGTCATCGAGTGAGAAGAACCCCACCTCTACCAAGTGTTCCACCAGCCGGGCCAGATTCTTCCTGGTACCGGGGTAGCGGTTCATCATGGCTCGCTCAATTCGCAGATCTTCCACGATGTTAAGCAAGTGTTTTCGCAGGCCTTTCACATCTTTGCGCCCGAAAACGGCCATTTCCGTTTCCTTTACGTGGGAAGCCTCGTGGTCAATAAACCCATTGGCGAGAATGCCAACCGCTTTATTCTCCAAAGGCAGATTCGGCATAAAAATGGTGTTCCCATTTGTCGCGGCCGTCGGGTAATTCCCAAAGACCACTTTCACGCCATACTTATCTCCCAGAGCGCTTGCGATCAGCGGCAAAGCACCGATCAGAGCTTTGTGCGTCGTCATAAATTTCTCCATAGTTCAGACGCACTCCCCCCCGGTAGGGGAAGTGCAGATGCAAAATTCCCATACCGGAGGGCTTTAATGTCTTAGAAGAACCAGCCCGAACTCGGGGCTCGCTTCTCCTGTGGCGGTTTAGCTGGAACTGGCGTTTGGACGGGCTCCTCTGGAGCTTCGTCTTCTTCGCTGTCAGCGTCCTCTTCGGACACTGGAACTGGAGCATCCCCTACCTCGCAAGGTGTTTCAGTCTCCAACTCCCAACCTTCAACCGAATCTTCTGGCTCGCCCACATCATCAAGACTGTCGGTTTGATCGGTGTCGCTATCATCAACAACGTCACCAATCGCTTTAGAACCAGCTCGCTTCATACCGGCCTCATCGGACAGCAGAATCATCAATCCCCTCAATGCAAGAAATTCGTTGTCCTCGATGTCACCTGTTTTGGGCAACTTCTCAAGAACAGCATCGACCTCCTTGCAGATCGGGCCGATCCGGCGGTCAAGAAAGCGAAGGCTCTCCATCTTTTTCCGAATCGTTTTTATTGGTCGAACAGCACGTTGACCAACCTTACCTTTGCCTTCATAGCTTTTGCCGTAGGTTTCCCTAGCGGCTTGGGCCACCTCTCGGAAGAGCTGGGTACCAAGGCCATTGGCTTTTTCTTCTGTACTACCGACAACCTCGCCATCTCCGGTGGTAGCCGGGCTGACGCGAACTGCCGTCCAGTCGAATCGAATTCGACTTTGCACTACAGATGAAGGCACCACTGCTCTGCGGATAATGGAGCCCCATTTCTGGTGCTTATTGATCCACCCTTCGATGCGAGCATCGTAATCTTTGAGCAGCGTTTTCTTGGCATCCTCGGCGCGACTAACGATGAGCTTCAGCTTTTCAGCCAATGCATCAAAGTGGTCTTGCGGAATGGCGTATCCACCCAGGAACCGGGTACCTACTTCTAGGCAGGACCGTTCCATCTCTTTCTTCAGAGCATTAAAAGGCCGCAATTCGACTGGGTCGATGGTCTTCTTGTGCCCCAAAGAAGCCAGGTCTTCAGGAGGAAGCTGTCCGTGAACAGCCACCAAGTCCTGAGGCCTGATCTTCGTGCGACCGCTCCAGAGGTTTACATCCAGATTGACCAGAATTACCTGATCCAAAACAGCGGTTTGATTACGCATGACATTACTCCTTGATTAAGGAGCAACCGGCACACCGATACTGGTGAGTGGTTGCAACATTGGTGATTGCTGCGAAAGCAGCATTCGGGACGGGTGCTATGTATTTATCCAGATTAGCTACTGCTCCACCTGACGGTGGTTTCTCGCTCGACGAGCGTGAAAAGGGTTTGCTTTCTGGCATCGAAACACCAGAAATAAGCCCCACAGACAGGCCAGGCCTGACGTGGGGTGCAAGTTACTTAGAAAAACCACTTACGAGATGGCGCTGACTTTTCCAGACTCTGAACAGGCACTCTTACGAGGTCATGTTCTTCGAGTTTGGGGCGAAGCTCGGGCCACCAGTTGGCAGCCTTTTCAGCTCCGTTGTCGGGCGTCATGGTGACCGCCTCGCCATCCGAGTCTGGATTTTCCGTATCCAGCATTCCCAACACTTCGACCTGATGCTCTTTGAGAGCTTTTGCCAGTCGAAGCAGGACAACCAAGTCCTCCAGAACGGTAATGGTTCCGGCGAGCATTGGTTTCCGATTTGAAACCTGACCATCTGTCGAATTATCGAACATGGTGATCGGCTGATCGGATTTTCCAGGAATGTGAATAATTCCTTGTTGGGCATCTGCGATCTTTTGCAGATCGGCAGGTAGCCAGGACATTTCCACGAGTCCCTCGATAGACCAGCGAATAGTCACCTCCGGGTCGGCAGGTGTCTTATCCTCTTCTTCGAGAGCAAAACCCCTGCTCTTCAGTGTTTCCTGCCAGACATCTACATGCTTGTCAGGATCACCGTCGGTGCACAGGTTTTTGGGAACCCGCGTGAGCTTGGGTTTCTTGGCGCCAGGCGCTAAGTAGAACCCTTTCACGCAATCGTGGTGCGACTCCAGAGACCAGATTTCTCCGGTCTCCTCTTTGATCAGCTTGGCTGTGCTCATCCCATCTCCCTCTCGATAATGCCCTCAATGAAGGCTTTCGTTTCAGGAGATGCACGCCAGGTCAGCGCACGTTCCATGGAATATACCCATGGAGAAGGATGTTCACCGGCGATTTTGCGCCAGCGAGCCCATTGCACAAGCGACCGAGTCGACATAGTGATTTCAATGGTTTCATCGCTTTCATCAGCATCGGGATTGCCCATAAAGGCTTTCCGAATGGAATTGGCGATATCAACCATCCGTTCCAGCACTCGGGAGTCCTGGTCAGGCATGACATCTTTGAGAATGCCGACTTCGATCTCTTTCGAGGCATAGTCGATACGCATCCCACAGAAGCCATCCAAGAACGCTTGGTTCATGCGCTGAGTGCCGGGATAAACTCCGAACTCATCACCGTTACCCTGCGTATTGGCGGTTACTACCAAGCGGAAGCCTGGTTTAGCTCGCACTGTTTCACCCGTTTCAGGGATCGTCAGTGGTAAGCCTTCGCGGAGACCGTTGAGACCGGCTGCTGTGCCTGGATCGAGCAAATCAACCTCGTCCAGAATAAGCATGTGGCCATGGCGCATTGCGGTAGTCAGAGGACCATCCACAAAATCCATGCCGCCGTCATCGTTGAGCACGTAGCGCCCAACCAGTTCAGGCGTTTCGAGGCGAGAGTGACAAGCGACCAGTTGAACGGGAATGTTCAATGTTGCTGCCATTTGCAAAACACCACTGGTTTTACCAGAACCCATCGGGCCCCAGAGATACAGCGGTGATTCCTCAAACATCCACCAGGCCAGCAGGGTGCTGGCCACTTCACGACGATAAACGTAGCCCTTGCTCTTATCAGGCACGAAGTCCTGATGAGGATGACCAGCTTTATAGCCGTCGACTTCCATACTAGCGCCTTCAATTTCGAAGGCTTCAGATACCAATACAGATTCTTGTTCAAACATGGTGTAGCTCCTTTTTAAAACACAAAAGGGAGCCCATCTACCTCCCCAACGGAGACAGATTGTGCTCCCCGTTAGGGTGGTTAGTGTTTAGTGACGAACATCCGAATAAGATGCGGCTGCATCTCTTCGGCGTATAGGTCTGATGCGATGCAGCAGTCCTGAAAACTAAACGGAATTGCATAGCCTTCGCTTTTCAGTGGCTCCTGAATCCAACCGAGAATTTCTCCTCGGGTAGCTTCAGAAAGGCGCACCTGGCGAAGTTGCTTGAGACTATCAAGAAGCATCGCTTTTTTGAGCCTCGAGATATCCTCTTCCGTCCAGACAACTTCGTCCGGACAACCAACTTCTTTGAGAAGTCGATCGATGGTTGCGTCCAAATCGTCGAGAAAGGACATTTGTCCAACACTCTCGAGTTTCGACTTTTTCTTTGCGGTAAGAGCACTCATGAATACCTCCGTACAAGGTAGGAAGGGGGAGTGCTCCACCTGCAGGGGGAACAAGCCCCCAGGGCAGGATTTAACTTGTGCTGGTTTGTTAGCCAGATCAGCGGTCTGAGGTGCAAATGCACCATCTAGTCCAACGGACTAAATTCGGATAATCCCGAACGGAATCATGCGAATTTACCCTGTCGTCTTACCGAATTTAGAGTAATTCCGACTTCGTTTGTCACACAAAGGTGGCATTTTTTGCGCAGCGTTTTGCACAAGAGGGTTAACCCCTCCCTTCACAGGGAGAGGCTAACTACCCGGCCATCCATTGAATGGCCTCAACTATCATCGGAATAGTGCTGAGAGATCCAAGCCCTGCGCCTAAAGCGCCAAGTTGAATGCTCAACCGATATCCGATGTCCGGGTGCCCGAGGAAGTACCGGATGACCTGAAGTTTGCTGGCCGGTTTAACCCGGATCGCAACCGTCTTGTCGCGATACCTCAGTCCGAGGGCGTGGCGTGAATCGTAGTCAATTGCCACAGCGTCTCGGGTGACACTTTGGCCGCCCATTGCAAACACCATGGTTGATAGCCCGGTATCCGGGTTGGTCAACCAAAGCGCCTGACGACGGCGGAACTTGGATGCGTCCTTACCCGACGCAGAGATGCGCGAAGTGTTAAGACGCCCAATCGCTTTATGCACACCGGAATCCCTGTCGTCCAGGGAAAGCACGGATGTAGCAGTAAACGTTGCTTTTGACATGACATTTCTCCTAAGGCTAGAGCCCGGAGAAACGACCCCCAAAACCGGGGACCGTCCCCGGGCGGGGTTATGGGTTAAGCTGAAAGAAGACAGTCAAGCAGACCCTGACGGTCCATCTCACCACTTATATCCCAAGACGCAGAGCCAATCTTTCGGGCCAACTCCTCAACCGTTATATCAATGGTTGCCGGGTGGTCTGTCAAAAAGTCTGCAATGGTTGGCACATCGTCTTCCCACTGTTCTAGAGTGGTATAGACATGGTCATCAATACTGACGCCAAATTCGCTATGGAGGACTTCAGCGGGTGTTGGCAAGCCAACCTGATGCGCGATAATGAGCTTCCCGTCATCAAGATTGCGGCTGATCTCGTCGATCATCGCCTGGTTAATCTCGCCAACTACAATTACAGTCGCGCCAGAGCGATTGTTGCTTGCATCACGATATTCAAGATCAAACTGGCTATTCATCACTTTCTCCTTTCTTAGGTGAACAGAGAAAGCCCCCGGTACAGGAGACTTTCCTGTGCGGGGTTTACTGAAGTAAAACAAAGGCTGAGTGGCCGCCGGCGTAAATACGCGCGATGGCTTCCTCATATTGCCGATTTGCTTCGTCGTAGGTGAGATCACCGCAATTTACCTTACGAACAAGGTCATTGACGGCCGATCCTTTCGCCCACTCACGGGTTTTACTGAACTTATCCAGAATATCGCTGGTATCAATTTCGCGGAAACCACTTCTCACAGCGTCCAGCAAAACTTCTTCAACGGTATTCCTTGTCACGTGACCGATAAACCCTGTCACATCAAACGTCTGGTATCGGAAACGGCCTGGCTCGGTCGCATCAGGCAGTACAACGCAAAAGTTGGACTCAGACTTCAGCGTAAGACCAATTCCCTGATCCTGATACGCATAGAAAATGCGCTGGAACTGGTCAGCAAGCGTCGCAGCCTCATCTCTAAATTCGGCAAATACAGCACGATTGTCTGCATCGCTTTCCTGGTCGAGGTGTTCCTGCCAGTCATCTACCTGATTCTGGAAATACAGAACTGGGTTGTTGACGTTACTCATGGTGCTTCTCCTCAAAAAAGAGCAGAGGCACCTTCCCTGTACAGGGAACGACGCCCCTGCAGGGTTGATTTACTTAGGCGGATGCCGGCGGCATCGCATGACTCACTTGGTCCGGATTCCACTCTGGATTCCGACTCAGACGATGCAGCACGTAGCTGTTATCGACCTCGCGGAAACCGGCCTTAAAGGCCTCCAAAAGAACAGCATCGGCCGTTCTGCTGGTGTAGTGGGCAACCACTCCAGACTCATTAAAAACCTGAAATCGATAAAAGGCTGGGCGCTCAGGATCTCTCGTGATTACGCACCAGTTCTTCCAAGACTTCAGGATTAGTCCAGTACCTCGTTTCCGAAATGCACGGCGAACCGTCTGGAATTGAGTGTCGTCCTGGTCTAGTTCCTTCACCATATTCTGGCAATAAGCCTTGCGACTTGAGCCAGATGGTTTCCTGAACGCTTCTTCCCAGTATTCAATCTGAACCTGAAAATGAAGCGCTGGGTGAATGTCTTTTTGCATACTTCACCTCACGGAACGCGAAGGGCAACACACCCGCTAAGAGGGGTGTATTGCCCCTCAAAGTGGGTGTGAAAGCTGGTCAGATTACGCCTTCGAACCACGCATAGAGCGGGCCGGGACGTTCCTTCCATTACGTAGAGCCGCCTGGGCGTTCTTCATGATCTGTTTGAGCTCTGCCTCAGAAAGGTTTTGCTCTCTCGGATCAACCAGGTCACGACCAGTTCGGCCAGCAAATTTAACGTCGTGATAGAACTCGTCGTCCTTAGACGAAAACGAGCCTTCTACAACAACGTCTTCTGTTGCCTTTTCTTTATTCTCTGGCAAGCACTCTAAAATCAGAGCACAAGCGACCAGACCAAAAATAGCCCCAATAATTGGGGTCCATGCAATGTTCGCGATGAACATTAATACAGCAACAATGCCGCAAATCACGGCACCAGCGATATTTTCAAACATAAAAACTCCTTACTCAGTAGCTGAGGATTCATCCCTGAAAAGGGATAAACCGACCTGAAAACGTCAGGCAACGTTCCTCCAGAATGGAGGGGTGTTTGCTCGAAATAACGAGCAACTGGTCCCGAGGGGACAAGTTTCGGTAAGCACGGAGGAGCCCAACCGCGCTTAGGAAAGGCGCACCTTTCCTAAACACTCTGGACAAGACGGGGAGATTGCCGCCCCGGCAAGGCACAAGGCCTTGCCGGGTAGCAAATGACTGATGTGTGCTAGCACTTTGAATAGCCGCATTCACATGAAGGGCATCCGTCTCGCAAGCGCAGGTATCTACTACAGTCTGGACATTCACCAACGACGCCAGCCATGGATTGCACTGGTTCACTGGTGCCGGCTTCGCAGTCGCTTTCGGCGACCGGAGCCAGTTCTTCGTCGATATCGTGAGCTTTCGGATCAAGTTGAGACTTGACCAGAACTCGCGTTGGTACCTGATTGCCACCGGAATCCAGGAACCCTCGACGTTTGAGGGTCTGCTGAAGAGACCAGGCGATTGCCGCAACTTCTGAGTCGTGGTATTTCGCTTTACCATGCTCATTCACGCCGCAGCGAACTGGACCTTTGTCCCAGCTCACCTTTTGGAGGTCAGCCAGGGCCTGAGCCGCGTAGCCACCTCGGGCTGCCAGAGAAAGCGACCGCATGGATGCTGAGATCCACTGGTGCTCACTGGTACCCTGCCCGACCGGATAAAAGAACTCGATCGGGCGCTCTACTGTGATTTCCTTGCCATCCATGCGGCCTTTGACCGGCATGAACGAAACAAGGATATACACTTTCTGCTTACCGTCAGACGTGTTGTAGGCGATCTTCTCTGAGATCGCTGGTAACGCGCCTTCCGGGCGCCTTTCAATCCGCATTTTTCCGGGATCAATGTCAGGCAACTGAACCGGTTTCGGTTCTTCGTTCGCAGCTGTGTCGCTCTTTTTAACGACGCTGAAGCCAACAATTTTTTGGTTTATTGCAGTCATAAAAAATCTCTCCAGTAGCTATTCGAGGGGACGACTCCCCAGACCGGGGAGTGTCCCCGGCTTGGGGTGGGCGCTTCAGGCGGCGTATGTGCCTTCTTTCAGCGCATCGTAGAGGTTCGCGGCGGTGTGTAGCTCGCCGTCGTACTCCACTTCTTCGTCTCCTCGGAGCTCGACGAATTCTCCGTTTTCAAGATCAAAACGGTACGTCGTTCCAGTGAGATCTTTCTCCCGAACCAGGACGCCCTGGAAGGCTTCTGGATTGAATCGGAAGGTGGTGCAACCCTTCAGGCCGGATTCATAGGCCATCAGGTACAAACCCTTAAAATCCTCAAACGCAATGTCCGTGGGGACGTTACACGTTTTGGAGATCGACGAGTCCACCCATTTCTGGGCGGCCGCCTGCATCTTTACGTGTTGTTCCGGCGTTATATCGTCGGCAACCACGCAGGATTCGGGCAGGTCTTCATCAATAGCTTCTGGATTAACGTATTCCCGATAAGCCAGCAATTCATAGGAGGCGACCTCGATCTTCTCCTTGGTTTTGCGGCCTTCACGGATCACGTTCCGGAAGTAACGATGTGAGAAACTGGGCTCTATACCATTGCTGGCGTTGTTGCCCAGTGACAAGCTGATTGTGCCGGTTGGCGCAATCGAGGTGTGGTGTGTGAAGCGGGCTCCAACTTCTGCCAGTTCATCCACTAGGGCCGGATCGACTTCAGCGATTTTCTGCATGTACCGGCTATACCGGGCGTGCAGTTCGCGTCCTTTCACCTGATCCCCTACCTTATACCTGTCTTTCATCTCTGGCCGCTTCGCCAGCATCTCTTCGGTCACTTCAAAGAGTGCCTCCATGATGGGCGCCGGGCCTTTCTCTTTGGCCAGATTCAGGGCTTCCCGCCACCCTGTCATTGCCAGTTCTTTTGTAAAGTCTTCGGTTAGCCTGATGGCTTCATCAGAACCGTACTTCACACCGAGCATCGCCAGTGTCGATCCCAGACCCAAAAAGCCCATGCCATGGCGGCGTTTCTGAGTAATTTCACGACGCTGACCCTCCAATGGCAGGCCGTTAAGCTCCACCACGTTGTCCAGCATCCGAGTAAAGATCGCCACTACCTTCCTGAAGGTCTTTGTGTCGAACCTGGCCTTGCTGGTGAAAGGATCTTTCACAAACACGGTCAGATTGACGGAACCCAGGAGGCAACTACCCTCAGGGGGCAGAGGCTGTTCACCACCAATTCTGTTACTTTCGCCAGGTGAGCTGGTTACTGACCGGCATTTGCCGGCGAGGTGCGTTCTTCGACGCTCCCTCTCCCTCTTCCAAATGGCGTTATAAGGGAGTTCAGACTGTCGCATCGTCCCAGTAGGACGTTCTCTCACTCAGTCGTTCAGGCTGCACGGCAAATTGCCTGCTTGCCCCCTGTCACCCCCGCCGGGGCTTCCAAGTCGATCAGAGAGAATTTTTCCTTTTAAGGTTTCCCCTAAAAGGCCGCATAGTTTACGGATTGGTTGCTCGAATCTGCTCACAAAACCAGTTGTTGTTCATTTCATTGACCTTGTCGATCAAGATGAACCCTGGTTCTGCATAGTCGTAGTTGGACTTCATGATCTCGTCCCAGATGTCCTGAGCCTTAACCGTATGATAAATACGGCAAGCCACCTGACCTTGGGCATTAACAACGTAGCCGTCTATGACGGGGAACTCCCGGTAAAGGAATTCGTCCGCGTTATCGAGGTTCAGCTTTTCAGCTTCCACCTCTTTTGCGGTTACCGGGAAAGACAGCTGCCAGTCACCATCGGCCTTCACTGCTTCCACGAACTCGTGGGTGATCAGCAAAGACAAATTGAACTGCCGCAACTGTCCGTTTTCACGTTTGGCCTTAATGAAGTCAAAACCATCAGGGTGATTGATGTCGAAGGTCGCCATTTGGGCGCCTCGACGACCACCGGCCGAAGATACCGTGAAACACATCCGGTCGAAAATATCCATAAAGGACATTGGCCCGGACGTAGTGGCACCAGCTCCCGCAACAAACGCACCTTTCGGGCGCAGTGTTGAGAACTCATACCCAATTCCACAACCTGCTTTGAGAGTCAGGCCTGCCTGGTGATTACTGCCCAGGATGGCATCCATTGAGTCATGAACCGTCTGAGAGACAGTGCAGTTGATCAAGGACGTTTTAGGCTTGAACTCCTCGGCTCCGGCGTTGGACAGAATGCGACCTGCCGGAATGGCACCGTTTTGGAGTGCCCAAAGGAAGTCTTTCCGATGTGTTTCCTGGTTGTCGGTTTCAACCGAACTCAGGGCATTGGCGACTCGCGTGAACGTGTCATCAATTGTCTGGTCAATCTCGGTACCGTCTTTTGCTTTGAGCTGGTACTTGGAATTCCAGATATCGATAGACGCTGATTGCATTTTAACCATGGGTAGATCTCCTCTCTTTATGATTTACAGACTCGCATCGAGCCTTCCGTCAAAGCCCACACAGGACATTCACGGAAGGCCCTGCACGAGCGGGGGTTAGGTTAGAAACCCCAGAGATTTTTAAGAGAACTACCTCCCAGAAAGGGAAACAGTCCCTCTCTGGGCATTCGGTGCTGAGTGTTTTAACAGGCCAACTCCTGTCCGCCGAGGCGGTATTCCAGTCATAGGACTGAGAATATCGTGACAGACATCCATAGAATGGATATCTATCGGAAATCTGATTACAGATTACCCAACCGTCAAGTTTTATGCGTGCAACAAACCAGCCTTTTATTCGAGGCGTTTGTTGCAGGCAAGAGTCAATATGTCGCTCCCAGGGCTATGCGCTGGAAGCCCGATTACGCTCACTCTGTCTTTATGTCCGGATTGGCCTCAAGTCCCTGTGGAAAAAGCATTGCCGCGACCTGTGAGCTGAGCACACCTGCTTTGATCTTTGCCCATCCCCGGCCTTTGCGGTGTAGCCTGTAAACGACTTTTGGAAACGACAGATCTGCGTTAACCAATTGGCTATGGGCGAGTGCCTCGACATCTGCCATTTCAACTTTCATGACCTGAGCAATAACGTCGTACCCCTTTGGTACGATCAATGCGGCCCCGTTGGGCGTGCCATGGAAAATAGCTCCAGCCTGATTCGCGGTAATGATTCCTTCATCCATTCGTTGACGGACGACCCGCACCAGTTCTTCAAGAGCAATCGGTTCCGCGGCCGGCTCGCCCGGTGCTGGACTGGCCACGGCCGGTTCAACCGATGGCGAGTTATCCGGCATCCGGTTTCTTGAGGCTGTCCCGCTTGCCTTAGGTGTCGCGATACCCGCTTTTTGAACGGCACTACGTGAGGGGGTTGGGGGGGTTCTGTCTTTTGAGCGCCGGCTTGAACCCGAGTCAGCTTTTTGTTTCGGCTGCGCCTGCACTTCCTGATTTCGATTGTCAGTGTCTGACTCAGACGGTGGAGTGTTTGATTGCACGCTGATTGAGGGCGACTTCACTTTTGTTGGTACGACCCCGACGGCTTCATGTAACGCGACACCTTTGCCATTAAGGCGTTTGACCATTTTTCCCCTAGCCTGGTGAACGGCGCCAGCAATTGGATTGCGGGGATGGTGATCCGTTGCGAAGGAATCCATGAACAGTCGGTACACTTCGGGGTGCAGGTAACTCTTGGGGCTGTCTTTTATGATCTCGTTGCACAGTTGCCACTCAACGAGCCCACCGCTAACGGGTATAAAAGATTCTTTTGCCGGAGCAAGGTTGGCAGTTTCCGCCCATCCATCCACTAGAACGTCAACCAACTTGCCTTTTTTCGTTTTGAGTTGGTGCTTGTTCAGCCAGTCTCCCATCCCAGCCACCAAGGCGCGCAAGAAGGCTGCTCGATGAAAATCCCAATTGTCTTCGCCATGAACATTGACCACGGCTTGCAGGGGGTAATTGTCGAGTGTGTTGATAGCTTCTATGGCAATCGCGAACTGCCATTGCAGCCTTGTCGGCTGGTCCTCACCGCCATTGAGTATCAATGGCAAAGAACCGAGCCTTTCCCCTAAAGCCTGGGCTGGTGACAAGTAGAATTTCTGTTGGCTGCTTCCGGTTTCCGGGCATACGGTATCAATGCCTCGCGGACGGTAAACATCGGCTTTTGCCGTATGTTTCGAAGCCTCGCTTTCGGTAGCAGCAGTGGAGTCCTTTCGACTAAATAGTTTCATCATGGCTTTTCTCTTTCCCTGGTTTATCTTCCCGAAACGCTCTTGAGAACGCTTTGGGAAGGCCCCTCAGAGAGGGGCAAACCGTTGTTATCCAACGGCAGCGGCCGGAATGACATTAGATGCCTTTGCCGGTTCCGCTTTCTTCTGCTTCCAGACAAGTCCTGTGGGGTCTTCAAAGTGACACCAATTACGGTAGTCACACATTCCACAGGGCGTGTTGAAAGCCATTCTGGGCCGCTTTGGAAAATATCCACGTTCACGATCGCGCTTCAACTCCATTGCTTTCCTGATCAGATTATTGACCTGATCCTTGCTATGACGAGGCACTGTTAGAAGTTTCTCCCACGTCGGACCCATTGCTTTTTTGCTTTTGGGAACTTTGCGTTTGATACCTTCAAAAAAACCAAGACGGTCGATGCGGTCGATCCCGATCAATGCCCTGTTGCCTTCGTCTTCAGACAGCATCTGATAAGCGGTCAGTTGCTCAGACGCGCTCGCAAAAAACGGGAGCGATGCTTGGGCCGGGGTTTTAATATCCGGTACCACAACATCGAAATCCTCATTCGTTGCCAGCACATCAGGCGTACCTGACAGCACAATGCCGGGAGCAATGCGACTTTGCAGCCGGCGCTCCACCACTGGTTGCCCTTGTGGGTCAATCAGCACCTGCAGGCCCGTATGCTTCCAGGCGTCGGGGAAGGTCTCAGTGAGCCTCACTCCCATTTTTTCATAATCGTCGGGATCCTTGTCAGACGGAAACGAGAGCGTCTCATTATCGAGAGCCTTCTTCCATTCCGCCTTAAAGGCGTCCACCGGATCAAAATGCTTGCCCAGGGCGTCAGCTTCTATCCATCCGGTTGACCCGGAATGAACGGCTGTACCAAAGGGTAAGTTCACTGACGTTGCCTCCGTGGTGATGCCCTTTTCATACTGAAAATCGTATGCAGCAGGACAATCATCATGCTTGAGGATCATGCTTGGCCGGACAAAAAACGGTTTCATCACTACCTCCTCAGGCTACGGCCTGGTTGCGAGCACGGAAAACAGCACGTTTTACGATAATGTTGCCTTGAGTCGTCATACAGATAACGAATGACAAGACACGGTTACCGTCCTGAGCTTCACCCTTAAACAGACCTTTTCCCAGTGGGACGAGTTCTGAAATCGGTGTTTTTTCGATCAGATCAAACATAATTGCCTCCTACGGCGTAGGGGCAGAACGCACCAATCCCCGCAGGGAGTGGATAGCCCTGCCGGGTTAGTTACAGGCTCTCATGAGCCAGGGCATCTGCAAGATGCAGATGCCAAGTGGGTTACTCGCCTTTTTTGAGGCGGTTGAGTTCATCGTCGAACTCGGACTTCAAAGTAGATTCAGCGTGGTCGGAACCGAAGTATCCCCAGCATGAATTTTCTTCAACGCTTTCGGTGGCACCGGTGTCTTCGTCAGTGATCTGAAAAGTCTCGATCACGACGCCATACACAGAACCGTTGCAGTAGTCGGTAAAGACTTCGGCTGCGTTACTGGCCAGCTCAAAAGCTGCTCTCCGACGACCGAGATCCGGCTTACCTTTACCTTTGCGCTTTGCTGACTGAGCCAGAGCATCAAAGGCCTGATGCCAATGTGTGAATCGGAAGGTCGCAACCTCCTCTTCACCATCGACCTTAAAGGTGAACTTCTGATCTTTACGAACAGGCATCTCCACGACAGTGCCGTATTGATAAACCTGAGCTCGCCGATCAATCTCTTCCCGGGCGCAATCATCCGGAACCCAAAGGGCACCGCCTGACGCTGTATCCCACGGACATTGCATGCCCTCGCCAGAAACGGAGTAAGCAACGCCTGAGTGCTCGTACACATCCAGAGATACCCGGTCGGGATCGCCAATCAGATGAAGTTCAGCGAGTTTCTGCCAGACTTCTTCCCGAACATCATCGGTGAATTCAAAATCATCGATGTCTTCCGGGTTGTACGGATTTTGCGTAATGCCACCCGTGTCGCGCCAAAACCTGACTGCTTTGCGCTTGTAGTAAGCAGCAAGTTCTGTCGGATTTAAGAACTTAGGTGGCCGGCCAACTTCCTGGCACCACTGCTGAAACTCGAGAGAGTCCACGGCAGCTTCGATCCAGGCTTTCCTGAACTGGTCGGGATGTTCATCGACAAGCTCAAGATCAGGCGACCAGTACATATCCAGCCCCAACGCTTCCTGCATCTCACGGTGAGTCCGTGAGTTGCGATGAGCGCTGAAGATGGCTCCAAGTCCGTCAGAATCCTCAAGAGGATTGCTAGGGTCTGTGTCGTGGCTGAGATAGCCCACCAGAACCTTGCTACCAACTCGTTCCATATAGGAGTCGAGGTAGTCCGCCTTTTCGTGGGATTCGACAATATCCAGGTGTTGCGTGATCGCGGCTGGATTAGACATGGGAATTTCCTCCATAAATGAGCAGGACGCACCAACCCGTCAGGAGTGGTGTCCCCTGCTCGGGTTTAGTGATCCACGCTCCGACTGGAGGTGGGAGTACGGGTACGACAGCAATTGCTGAAGGGAACGGTTGACCGTTCCGGCCTTTTATTACGATTAGGCGAATCGCTCAGAGAGCATCTTCCAACGGGAAGTTGCATGAGATTTTTCAGGCTGCGCCTTCTCAAACCCTTTCATCAAAAAGGCTTGAGAAGGAGGCCTGAGCCTCCGTTATTCATAAATCCATAATCTCTTGCAGTTGACGTTCCCGGGCCTCGGCTGCGCCGGCGATGACGTTACCGCCATCCGTGCCAGCAAAAGCCACAAAACCTGCGAAAACGAATACTAAGGCGATGATTGCTTTCATACGTTTGCTCCCTGATTTGCTGATGAGGAGGCCTCTAAAGGGCCGCCCCCTCAACGTCCGGCATTGCGACAGGCGCTGAGGGGGCGACCCCAAAGAGGAAACCTCTAGGGAGTCGCCAAACGGTTACTTGGTAAAGTTCTCAATTTCCAACATGTGTTGGGTGATTGAGGACACGCCTGACTCAATTGCAGCAGAGCCGCAAACGATAAGGACCGTAATCCAAGTGGTATACATCAATACCTTAGCCATTTTTTTCCTTACATCGGGAGCCTAAACCCTTTAGGAATACATCGACGCAGGCTACGTCGAAGCAAAACCTGACAATCAGGTTTCGATCACTACACGAAGTCTGTTATCCAGATCTCCGTCCCGTGCGGGCAGAATGTCTGCACGGTAATTACCCAGAGCCAAAACTCTGGCCTGAACACGCCCCCTAAAGGGAACAAGAGCAACCAGGATGTCATCCGGGCCACCAGCGCTTCGAAACGAAGAGCCATTCAGGTGCCGACCCTCAGAAACAACCTCCTCAATAGGAGATGCTCCGGTGGTCGACGACAGCTGCATTCCTGTCCAACGCGAGCGCGGGACAGTAAACAAGCCGGTAACACTCCATGTTTGACGCATAGCGCCTCCTTGAACGAGGCACCCAACCTCAAGGCAGTTACATCAGCGAGGGAAGCGCTGAAGGAATCCTGAACAATTCAGGATCCAACTCCATAAGCAGGAGCGAGCTTTAAAATCTCCAAATTGGAGATCACCACTCCTCACAAAGTGAGGAAGTTCATCTCGGAATAACGAGATGATGCCGCAGGGGGCAGGATTCGGTTTTTCCGATAGAGCATCTGGTATGCCGTATGGGAAAAACCGCTCAACAAGCGGTCAATCCGGGTAATTAACCCTTTTCGAAGGTGGCAGCGCGTTGATCGAGGCGCGCCTTTTCCTGCTGGCTCTCGTCCTCAGTGGCCATGGCCATTGCGAGAATGTCCTTCTCGGTCAGAGGTCCATTAGCCATGTAGAAACCTTTTGATTTTGTCTCTGAGAACTTCTCGGAAGCAGCCATGCGTTTCTCCTTATAAAAAGAGGCACACCATGCCCGCTCCGGGACAGGTGTGCCCCGGTAGGGAATTGCCACCCCTGGAGGGGTGGCAGTGAGTTACGAAGCGCGAGACAGGGCGTTGAGACGCTTAATCTCAGCTTTCGCTTCCTTTACGGTACTAACCTCGGGAACCGGTTCTCCGGCCAGTCTTGCCACGTGGGTTAACTGGTTCAGGAGTTGCGGCCGAATTTCTTCAGCTGCATCGGATTGAGGCTTTGGGGTCGTTTCCGTGGCAGCCGGTTCGCTCGGTTTGGCTTGAGCTTTCGGTGCTTCGGGTTCGCCTTGAGGAGCTTCGGGTGTCGTCTCAGGGTCTGGCTCTGCCGCAGGCGCCGTTACGGGCGTTAACTGTGTTGCAGGTTCCTCGACCTTTCGGACGGACTGTTCGGAGCTGGCGTCGGATCGGGACTCTGGAACTTCCAGGCCGGAACTGATGCGATCGTATTGATCGTCAGCATCCATATCGGTACCACCGAGGCCACAGGCCGCCATCAAACGCTGAAAAGCAGCAGTTTCGCCAGCTTCCCAGTCCTTGGTTTGGGTGATCTGCTTGTAAGCAGAGGCGTTGCGGATCAGGGTGTCACCCTTGAACAGCTCAGCCTTGAAAATCACGCCAAAACCTTCGATGAACGGTAGTCCTACATCTCTTGGAGAGTGGCCATTGGCAATGGCAACTTCGTAGAGATGAATCAGGTCAGAACCAAAGTCCTTTGCTGAGATGTGTGATCGAATCACCCGGTAGCCGTCCTCAATAGAGAACTTGTTTTCAAACTCGGGTAACCGCTCACTGACGGTTCTATAATCGGTGACCTCACCATTGGGCGAGAAAATCGTAATCGACATAGCACTTCTCCTGGTTGGTGATGCACACCTCCCCGAAGCGCTAATGCGCTGTGTCCGGGGAGGCTTGCAATCTCCCTCGGACGAGGGCATTATCTACTTAATAAACTAATGATAACAATGACTTAGACGACCCTCAGAAGGGTATATCATCATCAAAATCATCTATTGGTTCAGGCATTGATGATTGGTTTTGATTATAACCACCGGTTTGCTGTTGGTTATTTCCGCCACCCTGAGATGCCTGTTGCTGCGATTGTTGAGGAGCCTGGTTGGTACCAGGATGCTGACCGCGACTTTGCTGATTGTTACCAGCATTGTTTTGATCACCACCTCGGCTATCGAGCATTTGCATCTGACCGTTGATGTCTACTACCACTTCAGTGGTGTAAACGTCGTGGCCGTCATTGTGTTGCCATTTGCGGGTCTGCAGCTTGCCCTCGATGTAAATCTTCGAGCCTTTGCGCAGATACTGGCCGGCCACTTCAGCTATCTTTCCAAAGAGAACGATTCTGTGCCATTCGGTCTTGGGGACCAGTTGGCCAGAAGTTCTGTCTTTGTAGCTTTCGTCGGTAGCCATATTCAGATTGACCACCGCGTTGCCGTTCGGGGTGTATCGGACCTCGGGATCTGCTCCCAAATTACCGATTAAAATAACTTTATTTACGCCACGAGCCATAACTTTTCTCCTTTGAGATAGTTCAATAGCCGGGCACACTGACCCCTGCGGGACAATGTCCCGGCAGGGATTAACCTTCTTGCGAAGGGGATAGGCAAAATGCCTTTCCTACTCTCGTTAATGGCGAGAGCGACCTCATAGCCTTACGGCTGATGATATCTACTATTCAAGCACTCTTTTGTCGGGGCCGATAACATAAAAGCCTTGGTTTTTTCGCTTCGTTTTGTTTTATTCCTTCCGGATTACATCATCTGGCCATTTTTACGGGTGCGTTCTGCGCGTTTTAGGGGGCGACCATTCGTACACTTTATAAACAGGGTCTCCCGCGGCTCTAGCAATAGAATTAACAAACCAGGAGGCGGCAACGCCGTAAGAACCATGGCAAAAGAAAAAAACCAAACCCAGAGGCCTCAGAGGAAACCGATCAGTCGGCCTTCACTGAGTCAGACCGTGACGCTGAATACACCGTGCGCTCAGCGTGTTTACAATCGTGTGTTTTCAGAAGTTGTTCGAAATCTTTATTCACTGGGGGTGATTACCCACGTTTTGAGTAATGACGATTCGACAGCTGATGAGTTGAATGAGATCGTGAAAAGTCGCTTTGACAGCCTTAAAGAAAAGCTCGATGACGAAGTTAAACGGCTGAACACAGTACGTGATGATGCCGGCGTTACGGCTATTCCGGGATATACCGAGCCGCAATCGATTGAAAACGACGTTACCTCACCGATGGCTTTCCACTTCATAAACCTTCTCCAGACGCTGGATAAGGTTGTCACACTGCTGGACAGCTTGTGGCTTACTGAAGAAATCGACGTTAAACAGAAGCTGCGCATGGAATATATGTGGCAAAAGCGTCTGCTGAAGTTTTCTAATCAGCTGCGCGAGTTGAATAATCGTGCTCGCAAGGCATCCAAAGGCAACTCAGTTGAAGTAAAGTCTGATAACACCGAGACTGCTGATGCCAAAGACATACCCGAAGCAATGCCAGAAGAGGAACCGAATTTAGAAATTGAAACAGAGGAACCTTCTCAGATTGCCGCTGTAGGGTGAGATCACGAGATTAGAAAAGCTCCCGCGATCACATCCCGGGAGCTTTTTTGTGTCTTACTGCAGGATCACAGGAAAGTTTGGAGCTAGCGGTGCGCGTCAGCTAACAAACACGTGTTGTTCTGCCAGCTCGCCACGTCATCATAAATACGGGGGCGAACAAGCTCAGTGATGAGGAGCAATGCCGCATTCTGGCCACTTGTAACGCCCCTGAATATGAGGCCTTGCCGCCGTCCCAGATTGTGCCGTTGTGAGATCAGAATAAAGTTGGTAACAAACCAGGCATGGAAGGCACTTTAACTGGTGAGTAGAAGCAGAGCCGAAAAAATAGAGTTGGTAACTTTGAAGGCGTGTTCTTGGTGTATGGATGCAAAATCAATGGCTTAAGCCAATAGTTACCAACTTTATTATGTTGTTACCGACTTTATTACAATCCCACAGCCGTCTCTGCTGGATGAGGGGCTTTATCTGGCCTCAGAATCCTCGTTTTACGTAAGCCCTTAAATCGACCCACTTGTCCTCAGTCGAGCTGCCCTCGTACAGCCGCCCCGGGTCAGCAATGACAACGCCTTTGCCGAGTCATTGTTCCGAACCCTGAAGGACCGACCGGAGCGCGAGGAATCGGCGCAAGACGGTGCTGGGGGATTTGCAATCATGCACGCACTCCACGGCCAGCCCTCCATATTAAACGGCACGGAATCGAACGATCTGCTGCTGGCCGATGGCAACCACGAAAAAGTGTTTGTCGCACTGGACAAGGCGATGGCTGAGGCGGTTATCGAGGCGGTCAGAAACCTTATGTCGCTAACTGGATCTCGCTATCTGATGGTTACCAGGCCACACCACTAGGGTCGGCCTCAGGCGTCCAGGCTGATGGGTTTGTGCCAATGTCGCTGAAATCCTCCTTCGGCAGGTTTCCTGTGTCAATGAGCTTGTCAGCCCATTCGGACAAATCAATCTGGGACCAGTCAAGGGCACCTAGCTGGGAAATAGTCAGCCCACTGCAGTTTGGGTATTTCGGAGGGTCGCCCCAACCTAATCCAAGCTGGGGTTTTGCCTGCTCCATAATGACTTTCCCAAGCGCTGTCGGCCACGCGCAATACATGCGATCGTTACGGATGCAGATGTCCGTAAATCCAAGACTGATCTCATCGCCGCAGTAACTGCCCATATAAAGTGCAGCGTCGATTTCCGTTGATGTGGCCAATTCAATTTCATCGTCATTGCACGGCACAAAGAACGTTAACAACATTTCTGCCACGCCAAAGAATGCAACCACGTTGGGCCCTATAAAAAGCTCTTCGGCGCCGTCATTGAGAATTGCCTCTATATAGTTGTTTTCGTCCAACGCGTCCTCGCCGCCAGCCAGGTCACAGCAATTCCAAAGATCTTGCCATTTGCCCCGGCCCTTGCGGCAGGCCTGTGCCTTTCCATCGAACACCTTGCAGGTGCTGGGATCTGTTGGATCACTACACTCTGTATGAGATGCGATTCCTTGCACAGCGCTCAGCATAGCGGCAGCTGTGGCAAAGCCGCTAGAAGCGGCTGTATCTTGCTGGTCAAGACAACTCCCGTCAGCGCAGTAGAACTCCGTGCTTCCACAAACCATGCGTGTTTGGGTTTCTTCTGACGTTCTATTTGTTTCTTTCTCGCATTCGTAAACATCCTCTACGTCAGAGCACCAGCTTCCAATGCTAGAGACTATTTGATTTATGCATTCAGTTCTGATCTTCGTACATGTTGCGTCACTTTCAAGCGCAGTACAGGTATTAAACGGATTCAGATCGTATTCCTCTCCGCCGTAATTAGTGGAGCCAGTGTAAGGATCGCAATTAACATCCGAAATAGTTATAGCTGATGTGAGCTTGTTTCCATAACCTCCTGGACCAGAAGTGAGCTGCTCGTATAGGGGTCCGCTATCACAAATCTCTATGCCGTCAATTGTTCGGCATGAAGGTGTGTCATAGTAGAGGTCGTAGCTGCACATGCCAGCGTTAGCGCCGATATTTGCTATAAAATTCTTGCATTGAGCAGTGCCAGTCCAGGTATCATCAACGTATGTAATAATGCTGCCGTCGGTTTGTATTACCTCCCACGCTGAAATGTTATGATTTACCGTGCAATCCGGAAATGTTTCAGATTGAGATCGTTCGCAAAACTCTAGTTCGGTCTCTGTTGTTGTCACAGTTTCATCGACCGTATCCGTAATAATGTTACAATCTGCCATCATGTCGTTCAGCTGGCTGTCGATGCCGAGGGCCGCAAACGGGTTCGGTTCACTCGTCGTCCGAGTCCTCTCAACCTTACCGCATTCATCACCATTCTCAAGTGTCGGAGATTCACAGCTTGGTAAAGATTCAATGTAATAAGCGTCGTCACTTGGCGATGGGTGGTTACAAACTCCGCTGGCTTCAACCTTGCGTACCCCAATGGTGTTCCGCATGGATGCGAGGCTTGTCTGACCTTTCATTGTTTTCGACGGAAAATGCAGAGTGCGACCGGAAACAGATATTTCACCTTCACTATTTGGAGCTCTCGCGATTTCGGCGCCAGCAGCATCAAGCCAGCGCCAGTAACGTGATTCGTAAGCGCCCCAGCTAAACAGGGATGATGAAAGAGGATCATTGATAATTCGCTCACAGTTCGCGCCGGGCGCCGAACAACCTGGAACCCAGTGTGTACCACCCGTGATTTTTACTTGAGATCGCTCGCAGGAGCCGAATTGAATCGGTACCGCGAACATCGCAATCAGACTTCGGACTTTGCCTGATGGAACCGGTGTTACGAAAAAACCGTCGCCGCCGCCTGACGATGTACCAACAGCATTTTGATGATCGTGCCATGCTATGCCGAAGAGGTTCGTGTCGATGTTGCTGCTCAGATCGTGCTGATAAATAACCTCATGGCGGTATATTTTGTGTTCAATCGTCGTTTCAAAGCCGATCTCCTGATTAACAATTTCAAATGCTTGACTGGAGCTGTTGTTCGATCCGCCACCCGCTAAAAACTGATTCGCATCTGCAGAGGCACCAACTAATCCCGAATCATCTCCGTAACTGCTGCGGGCATCATCAATCATGTCCTGCTCTTCTGAGGTCCCAGGAGGAAGAAAGTCCGATGGATCCAGTTGATCGCCGCCTGATGATTTCACACCTTCGCCACTTAACTCGGGACGAGCTGCTGACAGCGCATCATTGATCCATGCGCTATCTGCGGCTGCTGGGAAAGATCCCGTCATCATTACGACCGCTAGAAGTGCAGTTTTAAAAATCTGTTTCACAGTTATAGCTCCAGACAACAATCGTTCCATCGGAAAATCAGATGCAAATAATCCTCGGTTCCGGGAACATTTTTGTGAACGCCCCACCGGAAGTCCGATTCGCCAATCCAGTGGTTGCCGCTAGCGCCTTCGGGCTGGCCTGGTTGCCCTGCCCCGTCGGGAGTTCCAGGACCAGTCGGGTTTCCGCCAGGGCCAGGGCCAGGGCCAGGGCCAGGGCCAGGGCCAGCGCCAGGGCCACCCATGCTTGGTGCGGGCCCGGGCATGAGCGCTGTTGCGAGCGGCCAGTATTGCTGCATCCGGTATTGATTCTTGGGGAGCATGAAGGCCAGGTCTGAGCCGCAGGAGTTGCCCATTGTCTTTCGGGCAAGGCCCCATCTATGAAGTTGTGCGATAAGTCTGGCTGCCATTAAGCTCGTATCGGCAGGAGGAGAACCCTGGTGCGTTACAGAGCCAGTCATTGGGTACAAAGTACCCCAGCTACCGGCGCACCAAAATAGGGCTTCAAGCGGTTGTTGGCCTGCGACACCGGTTGTAACGGCTTCGGCAGTGCAGGCCATTAAGGCAGCGGGATTAGCGAACAATGCTGTTTCTGGATTAACAAAGAATGAGAGCATGTCATCGCTCCACGTTGGAATCAGTTCCGTTACGTAGAGAAGGTCAAAGGAGCTAAGTGGATTGCATCCAGCAACCAGACCTAGCATTTCACCGACCGGAAATGAAAAATAGTGGGTGTGTCGAAAGTCGCGGTCCTGAAATCCTACCTTGTCAGAATCGCCACTGTAGCCGCCCAATTCTGTATCTGCTCCTAAGGGTAGATTTACACCAAATGTTGGGCTGCAGCCCGGCATTTTTACTGCCTCTACTATTCTGACAGGAAACCAGGCTCCCATTGTTATTCCGGGAAAAGGAGGGTTGCACATACAAAATGCGCTCGTGACGGCCCCATCGGGTAATTCGCCCGGGCCAAAAGCCTGACCGGCAACCTTGATGGGAAAAATGCAATCCCAGCAGATATCGCTCATGATGCGCTCGAAGACGCGCGCACTGCGACAGCTAGTGGATGGCGTGCTGCCGGGAGGCGGCGCCACGCCCGGTGGAGTGGCTTGCGCAAAGCTCTGGTTTGAGACTGAACTCAGCAATATAGCTACCGCCAGGGATAAGAGAAGTTTCACTTAATAATCCTCTTTGCCAAATTCGGTAACTCGAATCATATTTCCATCCTGTTCGAAGCGTGATGGAACTTTTTCGACCTGAAACCTTTCCACGATTGGTGCGTTAGCCATTTTCAGGGGAAATCCTGCAATCGAATTATTAAGTTCCTCGAAGGCCTTCCAGCCGTCCTCCGAAATGTCTAAGTCAGTGATCATCACAATGGGAAGAGTGTTCTTTTGTTTGGCTCTCTGAACCTCCTTTATTGCCCACGCAACCTGCTCCGGCTTTGAACCATCAAATACCAGGCCAATCCTCCGAAATGGCATTATGTCCAACGGATTTACCTTATCGCCCTTTGTTGCAAGGATCTTTCCGGACGGCGTTTTAATGCTTTCGTTCACCGTGAACGTTAAATCCACAACGAATGAAGCGGTCTTTCTGGCAGGTGGTAATCGAGCAAATTTTTGATTATTCCAAAAACGATTTTTTGCCTCAGCCTTCATTTTGTCCGTATCAAGATTTGCCATACGGCGCTTGACGGTATCCATGAAATTTTCTTCGGCGATCTCATAGATAGGGCCTTGTTGGCCTAGTGTCCCCCGCCGCCCGAGTTCGAATTGATCAGCCACCCAATCAACATTCAGCATTCCCTGCACTTTTAATGTAGGGGTGCTGCCATCAAACCGAATGATGGTTGGGACAGAGGAAACACCGTAGTCATTAAATAGATTGGGATCGAGATAGATCAGCGGGGGTTCTTTGGCTTCGGGATCGTGATCGTTCCAGCGTTTAAACAGAAGTTTCATCGTATCTGGGATGGTGTGGTTTTTTTCAGCAAGGCCAATAATGACGCCAAAGGTGTCATCCCTTGCTTTGATGGCTTTCATGGCTTCTTCGAATTCGATGTCCGGCATACCTAGACTCAGGTAAACGACGTATCTCACGTCACCTTGCAGACCGAGTGCCGACTTAGGTTTCAGGTTTTTTCCTAACCCAGCACCCTTTTCGATTTCGGCATTTTCATCACGAGTAAATAGCCAATCCTGTTCGTCAAATTTGAGCCGTTGAAGCTCTTCATCGATTCGGGCATTTGTTTCTGTTGTGATGTCTTGTGCTGCTTGGCGAAGTTTTTCGTTGTCCCCTGGGGCTCGGAGCCGCTCCACCTCTTCTTTGGTAATGTACTGCTCAGGATTTTCGAAAATGTCTTTGTGCCCCTCAAACTGATCAAGCTGAAACTGAGCAGAGAGGGTTGGCGCAATGCCGGCTAGCATCAGCGCCGTGCACAGGGTTGTCAGGACAGTACGCATTGTTTGTTCCAGATATCGGATATTTGAACTAATCCTACCGATGTCTGAGGAACTGTTTGCGCGTCACGATGGTGTTTTTAGGGCAGTTTGTGTTCATTTTAATACAGCCACCAAGGAAGGGATTTCAGACTTGGTGGCTGTTGGTTAATAGATGGGATAGACGCGCCCGATTATCTGGGATGACTCAACGGGTCCCCAGTAACGAGAGTCAAACGATGCCGGCTCGGTGCCCATTGCAAACAGTTGATCGGCACCGATCGTCAGCGTCCGAGTAAGCTCCTCTGCTGACTTGACCTTTTCTTTACCGGCATGGCGAAGTAAACCATTCAGCTGAGGTACTCCGTTAACGGTTGTTTCTTCAGCACCGACGTTTACCTGGTCGCCCGAAACAGCCACGGCTTGTTTGAATGCTACAAGCCCATCCTCCACCGCCGGCTGCATGCCCTTGGCGACGTAAGCGAAGTATTGGCCGCGCTTAATGTCGCGCTGCTTGGTGTCGACAATGACCAGCGTGAACGGAAGGCAGCCATACTCTTGTGAGTCGACACCGAGATAAAACCGGTTGCCAAGGTAGGCGCCTATTAACAGGACGACTGACAATATCGCCGTCGCCTTAACAAGAAATTGCCCCCGACTACTGCTGGACTTGGACATAAAGTTCCCTCGGGGCTGCGCGAACCATCTCAGATCGAAGAACGATAAATCCTTGCTCAGCGAGACTCTCTGCTGTGGCATTGATTTGCCGTCTCATTTCTAACAGGTCGTGGTCATTTTCCTCAGCGTTGATAGCCTCAACCAACGGAGAGGTGTCCAGGATCACGATGTTGTTTGACGGCGCAAATATTCCGGATTGTAAAAGCAAGTAAATAACGGCAATCGCGGTTGCCGCTATAATCGCAATAGTGATTGAATCACCAGTTGTTGGCTTAGCCATAATCATGACCCCTCTTATTTACCCAGCCATTTTCAAGCGATGCTGTTCTTTTGCGTCTTTTTCACTTTGGATAACCGCATCTATCGCATCTTGAAGTGCAAGACCCTGGCGCTGATAGTCCTTGATCGCCTGAACTTCACTATGCTTTGTGGAATACAACAGCTGCTGAAAACGATTCACGATCAGTCGGCCAATACCGGCGCCATTCTCAGTGATGAAGAATATCTCACTGTATTTACCCGCCTGGGTATGAACTGTTTTAAGCAAGTCATATCCCGCCTCGGTTAGCGGCAACTTCTCGTCGCGCCTTACCTGATCAATCGTCTGGCCCTTTTGCTTCAAAAGGTACATGTTGGCACTGTTTTCTACGATTGCGATACCGGTAGGATTGTTATATAAGTCGTTGATACTTTGGGTAATTGTGATCGCTGACCCGCCATATTTACGAAATCTACGATAGCCTGTCTCTATGAAGCCGGCGACCGATCCAGAAGAAAGTAATGACCATGCTTCGTCTATTATCAACAACTTACGTTGATCTCGCTCGCCCAAGTACATTTCTTGCTGTATTTGATAAATTAATTGCAGCAAGACGACCTGCTGGAGCTCAGGTTTCCCTTTTAATTCTTCAAGTTCCAATGTAATAAAGGGATTCTGTTTCATTTCAAGATTGTTCTTTCCATTAAACCAGCGGCCGAACTCACCGGCAGTTGTGAAAGGAAATAACTGATGGCCGACATCTGAAATGCGGAGATCTTCTTCCTCTGTACCCATGTCGATCATTTTCTTGGCGACCATGTCGATCGTTGTATCTTGGCCGTGTTCCAGCCAGAGATCGTTAAGGACTTTTCGTAGGCGGGAGATCTGGAGATCGGACAGCTTTTCATTAGGTGCCGCCATGGCGGTCAACAGTCCGATCAGCATGTTTACTTCTTCGTTATAGTCCTTGACCAAATCGAACGGGTTCAGACAGATATCAGAGTCATCCCCGAACACCATAAATTGGCCGCCAAGTGCATCTGAGAGTTTCTCATACGACCGGCCTACATCGATCACCCATACCCTCTCGCCCATGGAGAGATAGGACACGATTTTTTCGTTGGTCAGAAATGATTTGCCAGCTCCACTCTGTGCCGCTATGACACCATTAAAGTTTGTGTTGGAGTCGAAAAGATCAACCGACATTAACTGACCTGTCCTAGAGACAAACTGCATTGTGGGGGTACCGGTGCCTTTCCAGTCACCAAGGAACGGAATCAGCCTGACGGCATGGCGGGTCGCCATGGTCGTGTACCTGTTTAGTGCTTTCATGGCATGTTGATCAGCACCAAACGGTAATGAGTTGAGAAAGATTGGAAGATGGAAATATTTATCCTCCATCATTTGCATACCAATCGTGCGGTAATAGGTTTTTGCGTTGGAAACATCGTTGTTCGCTTCTTCTTCTGAGTCAGCGAATATGGCAAGTGAGAAATTGAACTGGATAGCTCGATCACCGTCATCAAGCGCATCAAACAGAGCATTAAAACTGTGATACTGAGCGGCCATTTTAGGGACAAATTTCATCATAGGCCCCTGGGCCTGCTTGATGAGCCAGTTCCTTTTGGATGTCATTACTTCCCGCGTACCCTCGCTGTCGGGAAAGTAGATCGAAGCGGTTATCATGAATGAGTTTTTCAAGCCTCTGTTGCCATGTTTCGGGTCGGCAATGTAAGAGGAAGGGATTCCAAGATGAACAAATTCAGGGTATTGCTTTACGCTCAATGTGCGGATGTGTTTTTTTCCGATCCGGAGTCCGGTGGAGGATACCGTCAAGTCATTTTCGATATCGATGAACTGATCTCGAAGCATCTTGCTTTCGTCGTAGACTTTGTCCTCAGCCGTTGATTTCCATGAGGCGTCGTCACCCCAGTTGAGCAGGGTTTGCATAATTCGGACGTATTCCCTGGCCGTTAGTGCTTGCGGGCCTAAGCCAGTCGATTGAAGAGCATTCTGGACTGAGTTTTTTAACTTGTACGCCGCTTTAATTGTCTTCACGGAAGGTGGATTGTCACATGGAATTTTAGCGGTAAGAATCAGTCGATGATCTCGGACCAGTGGGCCATTGTCGTCACCGATCGGGACTTTCGTTCCTTCCCTAAAAAAGGCAGCCCGTTCCATAACAGTTTTAAATAACAGTTCATTGGCATTTGCCCGCATTCCTACCATTTGACGGAGGTTGCGATCGATGTCAGGAGAGGAAATAAGAGTCCACTGCATGAAGGAATTTTTGGGCCAATCCTGGCTAAGGGTACCGATCATTTGATTGAGAGTGGACGGGTCAGCGGCAGTCAGCGGGTTCATTTGCAAAGCAAACCCGATCATCCCGTCTTCCATATAAAAAAGCCCGTACTCTTCTTCATAGGCGAGCTCAGAAAACAGTTTTGCTGCTGACGCATGCTCAACCATTTTTGCGCGATGACCAGATGATGTATTCATGACAACCTCGACTGTGCGGATGTGTTTAACCGCGTATTGCTAGGACTTTAAATAGGAAGGACGACACACGGGGGTGAACAATGCCACCCCGTGTGTCAAGGCGGTGATTTACACGGCCAGACCGGCACCCATGATGCTTTCGATAATGGTTGGGGAATAGAACAGACCGATGCCTGCTGCCGGGCCCATAACGAACGCCATGATGTTCTGTTTGGCGACGCCGAATACGATGCCAACAACGATCATGGTCAATGCAATGATACGTCCGAGGGTTCCCTGGACCCAGCCTTCGAGCGTATCCCAGATAGTGTCAAATTCTGCACCGCCACCGGTACCGGCACCAGCCATGGCAAGGCCAGGCAAGGAAAGCATTGCAACGGGGATGGCGTAACGGCCACCTGTTTTTGCGGCGACGAAACACTTGTACTGGATGTTTTGAAGGGTGGTTTTACCAGTTTGATTCATGTGCATTTTATTGCTCCTAAGGGTTTTAATTACTGCTGGTTTGGGATTGTGATAGCCTGCTTCCAGACTGCGGTTGTGGCTTTTGGGGCCGGTTCAGGTTCGAGGAGTTCAGCCCAAGAGGCATGATCCTGTTCGCACGCTTAGGTGCGGACTTACCGATATTCCAACGTCTGCTTTGGACTTCGGTGTAGACCAGGCCAGGACTATGCAGGTCTCCCTGCTTATCCTCGTAGGTATCGATCCAGACACGCATTACGCGGGCTGGAGTTCGAATCGGTGTCGGACCCGTATGCTGGATATATTGCCCAGCAACACGATGTTGCTGCTGTGTTGGCTGGCCATCCTTGGCGGATCCTGAGGGATGCCGTTGCGCTTCCCTGTCATCAATTTGCGAATCTTCATTTTGGAAATCGGAATTCTTTATTGAATTCGTGTTTTCAGTCGCTTTGTAAACCTCGGTGGCACTCATGCATGTGACGCCCTCGGTGTCGTAGCCTTTACAGGCGTAGTCTCCGTTTCCGACTGAAAAAACGCTGCATCCGGTCATCGTAAGGCAGGCAACTGCTATCGCGATTGGCTTAATCATGATGCTTTACCTCGAAGGAATTGCGCCAACTGATCAAGTTTCTGCGGGGCGCCGGTTACGCTTTGGCGGCTTGGAGAAATGATTGTCGGTACAGATTCAACTTGCATGACGGTAGCCAGGCGCTGACTGTTAGCCAGCGATTTAGAGTCACAATTTTCAGTAACATCGCTGTACTGATTTTTCTGCATCGCTGCATGTCTTTGTTCTTCTGGCATGCACGACAGTGCTTCTGTTGCGCGATAAGAGCGCTCGCCCAGCAAAGGGACAATCAGGTTGTGAAACGTAAATTCATCGCCCAACTCTTCCTGCATCTTGATAACCGAATGACAATATGGGCAGAGGGGATCGACCCACACATAGGCAGTTTTTGGACCACTACCAACAGTAAAAGACAGGAGCTTCTCGGTATTCGGGAAGCCTTGTTTCGTGGTCAATTCAGAGCTCTTATCAGGACCAGACCGGGTGGAGACGGATGACTCTCCAAACGCTTCCTGAGCTTGCTGAACAGAGGTGATAATTGTGTGATCTTCCTGGCGGTCTACCATCCTACCTGGCATCACGAAACGGCCATCTTGTGAAACGATCACGGTTGCGCCGGAAGATGTCTCCCTCATGAATAGAGGGCCTTCGATCGGCAGCTTAACCATCCGCGGTGCGCTTTCGGTTGTGTCGGCTACAGCTGGTGCGCCAACCAATGACGCTGCAAGTGTGCCTGCTGTTAACCACTGTCCTAAACGTGACATCTGTAACCTCATCGTTCTGTTTCAAGTAATGTATCAATCGGTAATTATTTGTACTGACATAACAACTGCATAAAATAAGGGGTTTGTTGCGCAAACAACGCTCCCCATAGAACCTTTAATTGTCAGTGTTTGAAGCTGATTGCCGTGCCGGTATTTAGGATCAGGTCGATCTCTCTCCCGGCGTCTATTTCCAAAATTGGAAAAATCTGGTCAGCCATGTTGAGGTAGTATTCCGCTATCCTTTCCATGGCCGCGCCTGTTCCCTGCATTGCCGCCGACTGCACAGCCTCATCAGAAAGCGCTTGTTGGAATGGCAGAGTGTCCGATGGAGTTGTGCTGATCGTAGGAATGGGTGACGATCCGAACACTTCAGAGGCTGAGCTGAGAAACGCAGCCATGGTCGACTTTGCCAGTAGCTGGCCCGTTTTGGTCACCAGTCGTCCTCGCACACCTGCCTTTCCGTCTTCGCCGACAGCGAAAGATTCAAGACGGGTTTCCATAGCTTTGCCTTCGGAATTTATACAGCTCAACGTCTCAGACCTCAGGTAGGCCCTTTCGCTGCTCATGTCGCCATAGCCTGATATGATCAGAAAGCACTCGCGCAAATCGGCCCGGTACCGATTCGGCAGAATAGATTCGGTCTTAATTCGGACGAGGGCTGGATGAGGATTGCCTTTTGCAGAATTATTAGTTGGTGCATCTAAACCCGTTATTAAGGTGCCACTTACAATGGAGCCTGCAGGTAGATACTGGCCTTCCTCGGTTTTCTCTTCAGCTTGAGCCTTCCGTTCCCGAGTCGCTGAATCCGGCGTACTCTCGATTACTGTCATTGACACTGAAGGACCTGAAGGTTCTGTTCCCTCAATGTCTTGGTCTGACGGCCTGCTACCCGGTGTTTTCCCCGTAGTTCTTGATGGCGGCGCCTGGAAGCGAGAGCTGTCAGCCCAGATATTCTTTTCACCTTGGCGGCGGCCCCTGGACTGATCTGGAACATTGCTGAAATCTATTGGTGCAGCTTGTTGGGTGTCATCGTTGAGCAATGACACTGACTCCCCAAGCTCGCCATCACTATCATTGGCTTTGGCCGTCGACGGAACGGTTCCTCTTTCATCCACCTCGATGCCTTCTTGGTTTAAGGCATCATTTTGGCGACTCAGTCGTTCATTGAGCTTGTCGATCTGACGTTGAGCTTCGCGGGCACTTTCTAGCGCCTTTTGTTCGTTGGATAGCATCTGACTGGCTTTTTGCTCCAAGCTGCCAAGTTGTTTAGCCATGGATTCTTTTGTCCGCTCCATTGACCTTACTCGTGCGCTTAATGCGTCCATGCTTAATTGCCGGCTGTTATCAGCGGTTAGCCGTACGGAACTTGGGGTGACAGCCTCACTTCGCTCGTATTGTTCGCCGCTCAGAAATTGCCAGAGAATAGTCACCAAGACTGCGCAGCCAGTTCCCAGTACAAGTTGCTTCTTTCTTTGGGCAGGCAGACCCGTCCAAAATGACTTCAACTTTTCCATGCTTTACTCCTGGATCAGGCTTGGGCGGCGAATGTCAGGTTCGGCATCTTCAAGGCGTTGAACTGCGATGAAAATCTCTGTTTTCTGGCCTGGCTCCAGAATGGATCGAGGCCATTCTGCTGCTGCCAGAACCCGCCCGCCTGCGCATTGGTGTCCGATTATTTCGATAGGTTGAGGACCATTATTTGTGGCTACCGCCACCTGTATTTCCATGTTGTGTCCTTCTACAACCTGACCTATCTCAAAGGACACGTGTTTTCCGGCATAACAAGAAACATAATCCTCCTGCGAGGGAGTTCTCATGGTGTAGCCTTGAGGGAGATTTTGTAGAGCCAGTGCACGGAAGGCTTGAGTTATAGTGTCGACGTAGGATGTGCGTGTTTCCCACTGCTCAGCGGTTGGATTGGCGTACTTGATCAATTCTTTACCGGCATCAAGCGTGAATCTGATTTCCTGAGGTGGGATTGCTTTGGGAAGCAGCGTAATTGACGCTGCCATGCGCTCATTCCCCTTGGGTGAAATAAACAGCGTAACTGGCTGCTCGGATCCGGTAGCGACGTAAATAATTTCACCTGAGGTGGTGATTTCTGCGTCTGTATTAGTTGTTCGCACTTCCGGGTTTGAGAATGGCGCAACTAATCGATTCGGATGCCCCCTTGAGATCTGGATGATGCGGTTGACGCCGGGCTTCAGGACCGCAACTTCCTGCCTCTCAGTCTGTTGGTTTTCTCGTATCTCTTTTTCGAGTCGGTCAGAAATATCCTTGGTTGCTTGGGAGCCCCTGACGTTTTGGCCATTTCCGCTTTGCAGAGCTGCAACCTGAGATTTCATCTCTTCGATAGCCGCCTCTCGCTCGGATTTTTCGATGCGAGCGTCAGCCTGGGCCTTCTGGGTTGAAGCTTCGTTAATCGGCTTGGTTGCCGGTTGCCTTCTGTGCTCTGTAATGCTGACAGGGACGCCTGGCAGATCTGCGACTGACACAAGCGATTCCTCCTGAGCAATGGCGCCCAGAGAAAAACTTGAGAGCGCTATGATCGCTACTGTAGCGCTAAGGTTTTGAGGTAGATTTCTTTTAAACATGGTTTCAATAACCTCTTAGCGTTTGCGCTCTGGGCTGCCTACATAAACGTTCACGTAGGACATCTGCGGGAGATAGTTGGAGACTTGCACTTCAAATTCGTAGGTCACCTTCTCGGTCGTCTTTGTGTCGCCTCGACCTTCGGTGATTCGGTTGCCAAAAACGACAACACGCTTGCTATCCTCCCAGTAATCCACTGATCTTGGCTCGAAGGAGATCGCAAGGTTCTCTTGCTCAATGGTGTTTACCTGGTCCATCACGCTTTCTTTGACGTCGTGATAGATAGAGGGATGAAGAACGTCCTCTATCGTCTTAACCAAAAACTCAACGGTGCCGGGATGGACGTTGCCAAGCATTTGGGCGACATAGAGGCCATAGCCTTTTTTTGTTGCCTCATTGGCGTCGTTATGAGCAATTTTTGCCGCATCGGTCATACTTGGAGGCAGCACTGTGATAATGGGCGTTTGATTGGAAAGCGAATAAACCGAAACGAGAAGGGCCACAGCCAGTATTGGAAGTGTAATTCTGCCAATAAAATTCTCGAAACGTACCGCTCCCCACTGCTGGTTGAATTTTTTGAGTTCCATCTGAGGCAACCTTATTGTAGATACTGACGTTCATAGGGATTTGGCAAAGTTCTGGCCTCGCTGATCGTGACCCCAAACCAATAAAGCATGTGAATCAGGTACCCATTCGGCTTTATGTTTTTGAATCGACGGACCATTTTCACCGTGAAGTAAGCCAGAATGAGCGACAAAATTATCTGTTCGAGCATGAACCCCATGATGAAAATAAAGAAAAATGAACCAACCTCATCAGAAGTCCACATCAACATAATTGGCGGTTCGTCTACGTGACGCGGTAACGCCAGAGCTTCTTCACTCATACATCTATTCCTTGGCTAGTAGTCAATGGGATAACAATACTGAGTTTTCAGGTGCGTTCGGTGCTAAACGCACACCTAAAAATGGACCTTTGTGGAAGGAGGCAATTTCATCCAGGATTAGGCGTCGCAGGGGGACGACAGAGCGTGTTCAGAAAGAGGTTAGAACGCCTGTTTTGCTATTGAGCGCCAGTAAACTGTGAGGCTCTTTTCGTGAGCCCATCCCGTGCCGGGGTCCGGTTTGTATTTATGGTTGGCTAGGGGCGCCATCGATGACTGATCTGTGTTTTGTTAGCGCCTGACTGCCATCGATGGGAAAGTAGAATTCCATTTGTTGGACAACGTTCGCAGAAACCTCAAATGATCGTTTTATATAAGATAGGTATTTAACTTCGGGAACCTGATTCTTTTTCCCTAACCATTTTTCATACCTGCTTTTGAAGATTAGAGGAGAGGAAAATAAAGCAAATTGATAGGCCTATGCCCCAATAAAGCACGGCGGAGGGGTGTATCGAGAATGGCAACGAAATATAAAACAAAGGCAGAAATATTAACAACATCATCACTTGCAACGCAGCGTGATAAACCACTGGGCTTGCATATCCATAACTAACCTTTTTAACTTCTCGAACGCACATGCCGTGAATAAAGGCAGGAATAAATAGGGGTAACATGTAGGGAACCCACAACTGAATCATGGCTAACCGCTGTACCCCCTGATAGATCGTTATCCACATCACTTGAATGCGACTTTCAATATAAGGCCAAATGGAATTGCCGACATTTTCAAGCCCGACAGACGCTTCCTTTTCCTCGCGTGAAGGGATAATTGTATAAGACGCTGCAACCATGCCCGTCTCTTCGAACAAGGAGGAGAAGCTGCTGTCAGCTTTTTCAACCAGATCGATGAGTGCGTTGTTGCCTAACCAGTCAGCGGTCATTTGTCGTTCACTGGTGATCTGCTGCTCAAGCCAGTCGTTCGGCACCAGAGTGCCAACCAATATGATTTGCAAAAGCCAGATGATCGTCCAAATAAAAAATTTACTTTCGGTCATACGTGAATTTCCTTTAGCCGGTCCTGACGCTCAAAAATGCCTCAAGGCGCATCATTTTCTTTTCTCTATCGGTAAGAAGTTCTTCCAGAAGGCGCTGAGTTTTAATGGGCTGAGTCGGTTGTGAGCGTGGATACACGCCGGCAATTGCGTCGTACTGGCTGGCGAGCAATGGAGGATTTGGATACTCCCACACTTCGCCATGTTTGAACGTTACCGCCCAGAGCGCGAAGTTCGCGCTACGCTGGAAAAGTGCGAAGGTATAGCGTGCTAACACCTCGTGGAGATGGATCTTTCCGTTATGCCAATCCTCCATTCCATCGGCAAATGCCGCGCTTGCATCGGCGATTGCATTTTCAATAAGCGTGGAATGGTTGTCCGTATCCGACGGTATCGTATCCGTTAATAAAGCCGCCAACCGAAGCGGAATGTCGTCGCAACCCGGAAATAAAAGTTTGAGGTTGGTCAGGTCGCCATTGGAACTGGTTTCTTTTAGCGCTTCTTTCAGGATTTTTCTTGCAACGTTTTTCACGTTGGCGTCGAGCTTCATAAGGCACGGTCCTGGATTTCGGCATCCTGGACCCATACCTGGTCGTCGAGTGAAACTTCAATTTCACTGGTAATAATCGGTATTCTTCCTTTGTATATGCGTCCACCAGAAATGGAGGCGATGTACTCCAGGTTTGGCAGATTCCCCAGTAGGCTTGGAGGAAACAATGGAGCCTCGGTTTCTATCAGGCGTTCACCGTATCCCCCGGAAAAGCTCGCTACGTTCTTGTCGCTATCAATAGCGGTTGTGTTTTGTGTGTGCATTATCTGACGAATAATAGTTTCGCCCAGGGGCTCGGTGATGAACTCCTGTGTTTGCCCGTCCTTGGAGCGAAGGCCAATCAGGTTGTTGGCGTTACCGATTACTTGACGGGACTTTGCCTCATCGCCGAGTCGGGCACTAAAGTCGGCAAACGTTTGGCTGGCAATCATTACCTGAAATCCAGCACCCCGGCCTTTGTTCATCAATGAAATCAAGGGTTTGTTTATAACTTCTGCGGCTTCATCCACGATCAGGTTGACTGGCCGGTTATTGACCCCGTAGTTGTACCGGTCGCCGGCCACCGCCGTAAGATCGGCAAGCAGGATCGAACCGATTGCCGAACCTACCGTTGAATCGCTCAAAGAGTCTAAGCCGAGATACACCACTTGGCCGGTATTGATCATTCGTGCTGAGTCCGTAATGGGACGGATATCGTCTGGGTCGTCGGCGTCGGGCGACAGCAGATCTCCCAGCTCTCCGGAGGTCAGCTGGTTCAGGATGGGCTCAAGTGAGGCTACCATTTTGGAAAAGTGCGCCTTGTCATGTTCAAACATTTTGCACAAGCCACCCAGAGGCTGGTTAGGATGGGCCTGCTGAACATGATCACGGTAGTAACGAACCAAAATCTGCGTTTCTGCATCTCCATCTCTTGCCCGCTGCAGCTTGTCCGCCAGAACTATTCGCCAATCGGTTACGTGATCGTCAAAATGGTTCATCAATGCTCTGGTTAGGAGTCGAGCGGGGCCACCTTCGATGTAGGTGCGAAGTCTCTTGAGGTTTGGTCGAACCCCTGTCGCGATCAGACCCTGGACAATGTTATTAATGGCGTTCCATGAGAACTGAGCAAACGGATCGTTATCATTGTCCGATGTAATGAGATCCTTGACCCGACTCGCCAGCTCGGTAGACCGGTTCCAGTTTTTCATGGGATCAATTCGTACGGAGCGTGAAGGAAATGCAGGGTTAAAGTGGACAAATGCTTCTGGCCTTCCGGCTATTTTGCACGCCCGAAAAGCGTTTAACATCAACTCTTTATCACCTTTCGGGTCCACGATGAATACGGATTCTCCGCGCGCAATGGCCTGTGCAAGCACCAGATCAAATAGGCGAGTTTTGCCACTTCCCGTAGTTCCAAATACGATGGTGTGCCCTTTCAAGTGCTCCAGTGGTAAGTGGATTTCTTCCTCTTCTGGCTCCACCCCGTGAATCCATGTTTTGCCTACCATTGGTTTCTTGAACTTCTTTTTGACGGTTTCGCTGATTTCAGATTCCATATCCCGTTTCTGGATTTCATAAACACGCTGTGCGTGTTTTTGGCCCCACTCGAATCCATGCCCAAGCCATAGTGAATCTGTGGGCTTTTTGGGGTTATTCACTTTCTTCATCAGGTCATTAATGTCCATGAAGGACAGCTCTTTTCCGGCAAGGTTGCCCTTAATACGTGAGTGCTTCCATGCAGCAGTAAACTGATGCGAGGCCATAAACAGGCCGAAAGCCGAAATATAGAAAAAAGGCCCTGCAGGCAAACTGCCTAAGTGAGCGATTGAGGCTGAAGCGATGGCACTTCCTGTCCATGAGAGCGCTGAGTACACCTCAAACGTTGGTCGCCATGGCATCTCATAATCCATATTAAAGGCCAAGATCTATCTCCATTTATCTATTCGACTTGAGAAAGACATAGTCCTGATCACCGTTAGGAGGTGCTTTCTCGTTAAACTGATTGTGTTTATAGAGTGCGGTCATAACAGGACTCAGACCTAAATCCGGTCGCACATTTTGGACATACCACTCCGCAGCTTCTGGAGCTGATATCCAATACCCACCAATTTCGCCGTCCTCAATTTTTTTGCCTAAATAATCGGTTAAAACCAGTTCCTTGATTTCAACAATGATCGGATTTTCGCTCGACGCGGACGATGACGGATTTTGTGCCGGAGGTTTGCTTTTTGGTTTTGCCTTCTTTGGTGTTTGAGGCTTTGGTTTTTGAGCTTTCGTTTTAATAGGCTGTTTTTCTGCGTCCGGAGGCGTTTGTGCTTGGGTTTTGTCTTTTGGTGACGATTGCGTTTTTGGTTGTTTCGGATTGCCAGGCGCTTCGCCGCGTTCACTTGACGCAGTCTTTGTCACCGATTTCTTATTTTTGCTGGAAGGCTCCAAGCGCTGCACTGCCTCAGCCCCCTTACCTGCGAGCACGAGGACGTTGACGTTTTTACCGTTGATAGTGCGCTTGTGGGTAGGTTTGTCGGGGAACGTGGGGTTCTGCTTGAGCAGTTCCTTGATGGCTTCGAGCTTGGAGTTTCGATCTTCACCGTAGCAGGCAAGGCCAGCTGGGTATCTCACGATGACTTCATTGCTGACCAGGAATGCATGCTCAGATCGGCCCGGCACAAAGCAGCTTTCGATAATGTCTCGTTGATCATCCGACAGATCGTCCATCCACGACGATACTTCTTCAGGGGGCGGGTCGGCTTGTCCTGACTTTTGCGCTAAGGCTTTTAAGTCTGCTTCTTCTGGCACCGGCAGTGAGGGTGCCTCCAAAGGCGCTTGAGATGGCGTTTTGGCATCCGGCAGCCCCGCGGTGTCTGTATCATGGGAGCAAGGCTCTGCAGGTGTGTCTGGCATTACAGGCCGAGATTCACCGTCTGATTGGGCCAGTTTTTCATCATGTCGCTTCAGGGCCCGATCATTACGGTCTTCTGCTAACTTCTTGTCGCGTTTTTCGTTTAGGGCTTCCCGGGCCTTAATAGCGCCAACGCCAACATGGACATCCACCGGTGCCGGGTGTGGGCCATCGAATAGGATGTCCAGGGCGGTCAGCTCGACGGCCTTGAACTGATAAACTTTCTTCTTAGAGCACTGCTTTTCGGGGGCTACCGGGAGGTAATAACTTTCCTCGCCATCCGAGGTGATTTGTTTCTTGATAATGTCAAAGTCGGAGAGAGACTCAGCGACACTGTTCTGGCTTCGCGGAATACCGGACACACCATCGGCAAGAAGCAGATCTATAATCTGGGGTACAGCCTGGTCCCAGTTGAGGTAAACGCCGCTGCCGGTCACCCATAACGGCTGGTTCTCCTGGTTTGCTTGCCACGTTCCCTGATCAATGAGGCGCTTCATAGCGTCGACAAGATATTTCGCTACAGGAACGCCCAGAGCAGAATCGCTGTCCCCGACACGCTGTCCTTTAGTGTCTCTTTGAACACTACGTTGATCCGCTGCCATTACGAGCTCGTGCACCACCCTGGCTTGCCCGCTAGGTACCTGGCCGGCAATGGTTTCGTGCATCACTGCAATGATTCTCGGGTCCGCCTCATTCAGGTAGGACAATACCTGGCGTGGAATTACCCGCATGGTTAGTAGATGTCCGAAGCGCTCGTGAACCTTGTGTTCGCGACCACTACGCCAGCTTATAAAGTAACGATCCAGTTTTTCTTCTTCAATCCATTCAGTTAACAGACCACCATAAACATCCCAGACCTTCCGGCCTGTCTCATCGGCTACAACAACGTCGTAAGCTGTTTTTCCGATGTCATGACAAAGGCCAGCTACTGCAACAGCCAGCCGCCACCGTGGCTCCAGAATTTTCCGACGCTCGCCGGACTCGTGCCCATCAATGATCCGGCCATGAAATCCCCGGGTAGACCACAGAGCGACCTCCAGGCCGTGGCGTAGCATGCCGCCGGCGCCCCGATGATGATGAGCCTTGGAGGCAGGGAGCAAGTGAACAAACGATGCGTACGATAGCAACAGCGGATCGACAAGCACTTTATTTTGCTGTGGAGTCAGCGCCAACTCATGCTTGAGTTGCCTTATCAGGCTCTTTTGCGTATTCAGCAGCGCCTCAGGAGATGCTGCCGGCAGCCCTTGGGTAAATGGAGGATATCGAGGAATGTCACCCATTGGTTCAAGACCGCCTGGCTCAAAGCGCAGGTTGGACCTTCCTCGGTGACGTTGATTCTTTGTGTTCGGCGAGCGACCGAATAGCGCTTTGATCCAGTTCATGCCCGCAGTTTAGGGATTTATGGTGTTCACGGTTCGCCGAACTCGCGTACTTTTCTGTGGGTTTATGTTGATCGCAATAAACTCCCGATTTTCCGTGTCCGTTGTGCGCTTTAGTGGTTTCGGTTTTCCGTATTGTTGAGACACGATTAAGTTATCAGGAGATTACTTGAATGCCCTTTTCTGCTATTCGTCCACTATTGGCCATAACCGCCACAGGGCTTGTGATCAGCATCGCCGGATGTGCATCAAAACCTGAGCCGATGCCCGAGCCGGAGTTGCCGGACAAATCAGGGGCGATGAATGTTGGCGTAAATTACATAAAGCCCACGTCCGATATCGTCATCATTACTCCCGGCTATCGGCATGTAGTGCTTCCTGATGGTGCTCAGGTTGCCTACCGGCCGGGGTGGGAAGATGAAGCCATGGCTGTTGTTGCTGAATCTTTGAAGCAAAGTTCTGATTCTGTTTCCGACGACAAACCACAAACTAAGCGAAAAACGATTGGCCGCTCTTCGGCTAACGTATCTTCCAGCGACTCTACCGCACGTTCATTAGATGACCTTCCGACGGCTGAAGAATCTAGCGACCCCATTTACAGCGCCTGGCGCAAGCTCTGTGGTATGAGCCCTGAAACACTCACGGACGAAGAACTGCAGATCGTCCTCAATGAGGATATGCCCTCGGAACTTGAAGGGTTGTGCAGCGAAGGCCGTCAGTGGCTCGCGGAATTGAAGTAACTATACCAACATGCACTGGGGAGGTTCCGACCAAATTGCCGCGCCGGGATCTCCTGTGATTATCGATACCTGGTTCGTGCCTAACTCCCCCCACCCTTTTAACTCCCCTTGTGTTTCCCTAGCGTTTTCTTGTATGGCCGCCCTGAACGGAGCGGATACCGCCTAATGATCGGCTTAGTAAGAGGTTGCAGGCCCGGCAGTGGTGGGCTTTACTAAGTGCATGTTGGTATAGTTGTCGTATCACGACTCTGGAGTGCCCATGCCTTATTCACCGGCCCAGCTAAAAACCATCCAATCCATCGTTTCGATCGTTGATCAACTCGAGCAGCACAGCGCTGACCTGAAACAGGCCCTTAGTCAGAGTGCCGTTCTATCCTGCCGGTGCTTCTCGCTGCCACGGACCAGGCGTGAGGACGAATCGCTTCCCGTTGACCGGATAACGCCCGAGCCGCTTCGCGGCAGCGAGTCCTTCACCCGGACGCTCCACGCGCTGACCGACTGGTACGGTGAGCCGGAGTACAGCACGAAGATTGTGAACCGAACTCCTGGCGCCCTGGCGGTCACCAACATCGACGAGCCCGAGATCCTGCACCTGGTGGCCACGATCAATCGACTCAAGGCATCCATTGAGGATCTGGTACCGGATCTGGGCAGCCGTGATGACCGATTTGATCTGCTGCATACTCACTTCCGGTGGCTGATCCTGAACCAGCTCACCCGTCGCCTGCAGGTAATGCCCTCCTCTCCCCCGCTCCAGTCCTGCACTTTCACCTGGGGCATCAAGACGGAGATCAAGAAGGTGACGGTGGACGATGTATGCCGGCGGCTGGAATCACTTCGTCGACGCCCTCGGCCAACGGGCGATGAGGTGCCGTGGGACGTAAAGATCGATCGCGAGATAACCGCCCTCCAGTCTCTGCAGCACACCTCCGAGCTGCGGTGGCGACGCCCGCTTCGTGTCAGGCCGATGGCCAACCTGCGCTTCTACTCCATTGACGATGAGCCGCCAGAAACCTACTTGCGGGAGGCGCACACTCCGATTCTGATCCTCAATCCGACCCGACGGGTGAACATAGGAACCTTGAAGCCTTACAGTGTCGAGGCTGGACTCAGGAGGGAAAGGGTGAAGGATCGGGGCACCTATGAGCGGGTCAGCGATCTGATGCCTGTTTATCTCAGAAAAGGCGGGGCAGCCTGAAGCAGGCATAAAAAGTGAATTTTGTTTGCAGTCACCAATCGATTGAACAGCGAGGCCGCCTCGTTCAAAACTACCTTACCCGGCCGGCAACTCACCCTCGATATCAAATGCCCTTAGCTCGGAGCCTCCCGTGAGAACGTCGAAAAACCCATAAAGCTCGCGCATGGTATCGGGGTTGGCTTGAAAGTCTGGCTTGAGCATTTCCAGAACACTGGTTATCCGGGCTATGTCCTGTTGGTGGCTACCTACGCCGCCATTAGTGACGGATACAGCAAGATTGCTCGAAAGGCTTGCGATCTCCACCCACTGACCCAGTGTTCCATAGACTCCAACCCGGTGAAGATGCTCTTTGACGAACGGCATGGACCCTAATCGCCCTAGCTCTGAAGTGCTTTTCAACAACCGAGTTATTCTCTTCGCGCAATGGGCCACTAAAAACAGCTTCGAGGCCGCTTCATCGTTTTCGTTGAAATCCCTCTCAGCAGCGCCAGTCGTTTGCTTAGAGGGCGCTATGCCCATGAGTTTGTAGTAATCGTCTAGGGGGCCCTTAATGTTCTCAGGATTCATCTTTGAAAAGCTCTTTGGTGGGTTTAGGTAGGCGATCAAACAGAGCCGCAGCGTCTTTGAGGGCCTGAAGGGAGATTGGGCGACCATACAGCAGCTCATCGTCTGATCCACTCTGGCGCTCCGACGACTTGGACAGATCGCCGATACCGCGCAACTCCATGTCTTTTTCGGTCAACTCAAACCCGTCACTGATGTCCACCAGGGCTTGCAACCGCGCCTGAGCATTTTCAGACACGGCGCTGGGCAGATACAGATCAAAGTATCCCTTGCCGCCAGCTCGCGCCACACGGCCCCGGATCTGATGAAGGGAAGTCAGTCCCATTCTCTCCGGGTGAATCACCACGCAGCGACGCAATTTCGGCAGATCGATGCCTACCTCCACCACGCTGGTTGCCACCAGTATGTCGGCCTGGTCATTGCGAAGGGCATCGATGGCGCTCAATTTCTCTTCGTCGGTTCTACCGCCATCAATCGAGCGTATGCGCCCGGGAAACAGCGACTCAAACATCTGGGACGCGCTTTCCACATTCTGGCGCTGAACCCGGCGCGATCTCTCTTCCTCGCTCAGTCCTTCCATGCCCGGCCCGTCTACTGACCCGTCACGGGTTGGATACACCACCAGCACCTGCCCGCCCGCTTGAACGGTGTCACGGATTGCGGCCATGAGATCCTTGCGGACATCGCCGGAATCGTTCAGGCGGTCTCTGATACGGGTTTCGATCGTTTTCTTGACGTGATCGCCCTGAAGGCGGCTCACGGTCCAAGCGCCGTACTTGATCAGGGCCATGCTCCGCGGAATACAGGTCGCGGTCGCTTCAATCAGGTGTTCGTCGCCCTGCCTTAACAGCCCCGTGCGCTGGCCTACCGAATACTTTTGCTGCTCATCGACAATCACCAAATCCTGAACCCCGAGATCCTGGTTCAACAGAGCTGTGGTACCTACAATCAGCTCGTAAACCTGAAGCACATCCGCCGGCGGCTTGCTGTCGCCGGTAACCAGCAGAGATCGAATCTCAGGCCACCAGTCAAAGATGACATCCAGTGTTTGTCGGGCCAGTGGTGCCGTCGGGGACAGGATCGCAACCCGGCCCCCAGCACTGATCACTGAGGCAGCTACCGTCGCAAACACCGCAGTCTTGCCGCTACCGACATCGCCGGAGATCAAGTGACGCATGGGGCGGCTACCGCAGGCCAGGTCAACCATTTTCTGTACCGCTGCCATCTGGCCATCATCCAGGGTGAAAGGGAGTTCCTTAACGACGGTAGCCACCATTTCGGGTGTGACTGAAAGCCGGCGACTCCGCTCTGGCAGATCAGCTTCCTTGGCCTGGGCCAGCCGAACCAGGGCTGCCAGTTTTTCCAGTATGGATTGGGCTTTTTCACCTTGAGCGATAGCTTTGGGCTGATGGGCACGATGGATCAGGCGCTCAATAGTAACGCCGGCAGGAAGCCCGCAAGCGATCATGGCACCCAGGGTGTCGGTAGTGCGTGATAGCTCACCGTCGAGAAAGGATGCTGCCTTCACAGCGGCTTCCGGCAACCATTTCGTCACCACGTCCCGTACCCTTTCAGGGCGGATAACCCGAGCCTTTCCGGGATACTTCGGGCGCAGCTGGCCAACATCCTCCGCCAAAACAAGCTCCGGAGAGCTGATCCAGGGCGAATCGTCGAAACGCTTCATCACGCCGAGTATTGCGGTGGTCTGACCGGGCTGAAAGCCAATGCCCCGGGTATCGCCGAAAAAGGTGGCGCGAATAAGACCACCGGTATTGTCCGTTAGAGTGATGGTTTGCCGTGGAGTGCCCCGGAAATTGGGCTGGGCGAGCGGCTGGAGCGTACCGCGGACAAAAATGGGGGCGCCATCGGGAATTCCGCCAAGTCTGGAGAAATCCTCAATGGGTGAGGTTAGATCGTCCCACCCGGACGGCAGAAGCAACGCAGTCTGCCAAGGCTCTTGCGGCCCCAGTGCGGTCACTTTGCCGATCGGGTTTTTGGCCTTCTTTTCCTTGGGCTGTCCCATTTTCCGTACTCATCGATTGGTCTTTATCCTATCGTACCTCCGTTTTTCCAAGTGCAAGGGCTCAGGCGGTGCAGCTATATTTAGTCGGAGCTCTTCCCTTAATCACTTTTCCCGTCTTGTAATCCACAATCTGTGCGGGCAGTAGATTCGCCTCGTAAACCCAATCAGAGCCCTGGTTAGTGAGAAGATAGTTTTGCCTGTGGCAATCCGAACCCTCGCTGGTTTTTAAGGTAGTCGCGGCCCTGCAGCTTGCTTTGTCGACCGACTCGGTCAAACGACATCGAACAGATGTGCCGCGGGTTTTGTTTATGAGCGACTGCTCTTGCAGGTACCTCTCCAAGTGCTTTCCAGCCGACGCGACTGCTTTCTCACTCTCGACGCTGCGAAGATTACCTTGCCTGCTCGACAAGACCGGATGGGCCTGATGAATTTGATCCATGGACAGTTCGTTTGCCACTTCCCAGCCGTTCTTACCCATAACAAACTGGAGCTTGATCAGCACGGTCTGGTTGTCGGTATTGTGGGTCTCAAGACCGATATAAGCAGTATCGGGGTTGCCAGAGCCATTGCTGTAAAGCGTTGTCCCAAAGGGTTGGTCTACCGTGAGATCTGCATGTTTCTGCGTGGCATATTCTTTCGCCAAAAGCCTCAGCGTATCAAAGCTTCTGTAGTGCTTATCCAACTTGCCATCCACCAGTTTAATGTCACTGAAAGTGGCGAAGCCTTTTCCTTGAAGCTCTGTTTGATGCGCCTCAACCGTTAAGCCTATGTTGAAGGGAATGCCCAGCTTTTCTGGGTCACCAAACGTAAGCTCCAGGTTATAGTTGCTTGTCAGAGAGGTGGTGTCGGGAATATTCTGACCATCGAGCTTTTGTTTCAGGCGTAGGTGCGGCGAACTTCCCGCGCCGGTAGCTGGAGATCTGAACGTTTTCCCACCCAGCTTTTCGTCGAACAGCACGACCTCCACTGAAAGGTCTGCGAAGAATTCCGAGCCTTGCCGCAGCTTCAATGTCCCACCACTGAGAATTGCTTGTTCCATGGAAAACTGGCTGCCACGGATCTGGCCAGTCACGGGCTGGTCAGTGCGGGTTAGCGCAGGTGAACCCTGTGCTTCCGGAAGGGGCGCTGTCGCTGTTGTGGAGGTCCGGGTTGACTCGGACTCATCACTACATCCTGAAGTGATCAGGATGGTAAAAAACATCGTGGCCATGCTTAGGCGTTTAAAGGGCTTCCTTTCCATAGTAATTATCTCGTAACGGAGGGCTGATAAAATTTCTAAAGCCAGCGTGAGACTTATCCACAGGCCGACTTATCCACAGAGTCTTTGGACAAAGTTGTTGATAAACGAGGGGCCATAAGATGGTTTTATCGTTTTTTCATATATTTAGTTTAAATGGTCAGTTTTTAGCCAACTACTGAGCCAATAGGCCGCCCTGGAAGAGGGGCCCAAAGCAGACATCATGATGTGCCCCAGCGGAGTAATTGTCGTTGTCTCGCGGGCATCAACAGTGAGGGTTGGATTATTGCTAATCAGCGCCCACTCCATCCGAAAAGCGTATTCGGCGAGAGCATACCAACCCAATTTGGCAAGGTACTTTTCTTCATTGTTCAAGCGAGGACGATACAGCCCCTCAGCAACCAGCAAAACACGAGTCATGCTGGTGACAGCACGAGTATTGCGTCCTTCTAACGCCATCAAAGCCAAACTCAGAACATCATTCGTATCGAGGCTAGCAAGCCAGTATCCGAGGTTTGGCATTGCGGATTGCTGATCCAGAGACTTTTGCAGTCGCTCAACTACGCCTTTACGATTGTTCACGTTTCCTCCTGCAATGATTTCGTTCATTTGATGGTGCCATACCGTAATGGTAGTTATTGACTTAAAACCTGCATTTTTACGGGAGGGTTTTACGCGCTATTAAATTACTCAGACTGATAAGAGGCATACTCTCTTAATTTCTGTAGATTGGCCTCCATCTGCTCTGTCCAGGTGCCAACCAGCTCAGTGCGCCCGTTTTCAACAGAGTACACAACGAGCACTTGCAATCGGCTCCCCTGACCCGCTCCTTTAGCCACTGCTTCAGAAAGGGGTGACAGCGGGGAGATGGCTTCTGTTACTCGATAGCTATGGCCGGGTTCGACTGGTGATCCTGCAAACTTGAGGCGAATCTGGGTTGATCCCTTCACATCGGGATCAATGGTGCTCCAGGCATGAACATCGATATCCATGGCTCGAATGGTCATGTCTGATTTATTGTTTAAAGTGACCGCAAACTCCGGAGCCAGATACCCAAATTCATCCTTATTTCTTACGAACTCAGGCTTCAACAAATCCAATTGATCCCGAAATGCCTGAACCCGAATAGCTTGCGCTTTTGCTTCTTCAAAGGACGGTAAGCGGGCCTGCGCTTTCTTTTTCCGATCAAGCCGGTACTCATGTTCTAACGGCTCTGCTTTTTCTCTTAACGCGCTAACGGTCATTCCGTCTATTTTGAGCAAGGCTTCATTTCGCAACGTGTTCATCATGTGAAAAACTGTTTCAGTGTCGCCCTCTGCGTATGCTTCATCCATCTGACTGTTGGATAGCTGATTGCCTACCACCAAAGCGATATCCTTGATGATTGATCTGGCTGCGCTGTCACCGTGCTCCAGCCGAACTTGTTCAAGAAATTCGGTAAGCTCGCCCTGACTGCCAGTACCAATTCTGAAGCTGTCTACAGGTTCCGAGTAAGCGTTCATCGCTGAAGCGGTAAGCGCTAAAAATGCGTATATTCTTAAATTCATGATTGATCCTAATAAGCTGCAACAACTCTAAGTTGAAGGCGATCGCGGCCGCGAAACCGGTTGTTTTCGATTGCGAAGCATAGATTGACGACCTGCCCTTTCTGAACCGGCGCAGGCCCGAGACGGCCATCAGCCCTGCACTCCCTTCCATTGAACCAGATTGCCTGGTGTATGCTCCCCTGAGCCTCAAGGGTAAGGGCCAAGTGGGTTCCGTCCCCTCTTCCTTTCACATCAAGCAACCTGAATTCGCCTTCCCATACTGGCTGTTCGAATTCCCGGCCGAATGGTGCAAGCTCAGCTTCCAGCTGCCAGACATCCTGCAGCACCGGCGTTGCCAGATTGCCATCGGTATAAATGACCGGTGCAAGTGCCATCTCACCTTTTTGGGCCTGAATCTCTACGGCCTCATTCCATGCCTCAATTAATTGAGGCATATTTTCTTTCTCAATCGTCAGGCCCCCAGCTCCCTCATGTCCGCCAGCCTTTAAAAACAACTGCGGATGTATTTGTGCGATGCGATCAAAGGCCTGCTTGACGTTAAATCCAGGCACACCGCGAGCGGACCCCGTAACACGGTTATCACTTTCGAACACTGGTGAAAGGCATACTGTCGGGCGACCAAAAGCTTCAACCACACGAGATGCGACGATCCCATGGACCCCTGGGTGACCATTCTCCAACCACAAAGCCAGCCCGGTGTAACCATTGGCCAGAGCCTGGTCAGCAATCTGCATTGCGTGTTGTTTGAGGTCTCTCTCTATTTCTTTTCGTTTCTCATTTTCGGAATCGAGCGTCTGCCACCACTGACGGGCTTCTGTGACTGATTCAGAGAGCAGGAACTGGACGCCAGCCATCGCTTCATCCAGGCGGCCTCTTGCATTGATTCTCGGCCCGATACCGAACCCAATATCCTGCTCTGTAAGGGAGAGCCCTTCCTTGTTGAGCTCGTCAAAGGCTATTTTCCAGGCCGGTCGTTTCTGGGCATTGATAAGTTTTAGGCCAAACCGGACAACCGCCCTGTTGTTGGTGCTTCGAGCCATAGAAACACAGTCTGCTATCGTGCCAATCGCCACAAAGTCCAGCAGCTCGGAGGGTCTGGCATGCCCTGGGATCAGGTGACCATAATCCTCAAGAGTTCTGATGGTCTGCACCAGTAACAGCCATGCCACCATGCATCCGGCAATAAGAGGGTCCGGATAACCGCAATCTTCGCGGGTAGGGTTGAGTACCGCCAGCGCGGATTGAGGAATCCCGGTCACCGGTATTTCGTGATGATCGGTCACGATCGTGTCAACGCCGCGGTCGCGGAGAAATCGTATCCGATCCTCGTCGGCACTTCCGTTATCCGCTGTTATGATCAGATCGATTGGATGGGGATGAGAGGTTATCCGCTCAGCGACTGATTGGGACAACCCGTAACCTTCCTTCAATCGGTGCCCTATAAACGAGTGTATAAGCGTCGGATTATGCCCACAGCATTCAATAAGCCCCTTCTTTAACACTGCATGACTGGTTACTCCATCAACGTCGTGATCGGTTTCAAGACCGATATGCTCATTCGTCATGACCGCCATCGACAACCGTTCAGCTGCGGCGTGAATATCGGTAAGAGTCGCCGGGTCATCAAGATCTGCTAAAGAAGGAGCTGCCTGGCTTTTGGCGCTTTGAGCTTTCGGGCTGACGGATCTTGCAGCGATTACCCGTGCCGCCAGCTCAGAAAACCCTTCGTTTTCGGCTGCCAAGAGCATGTCGCCGTTAATCGTCCGACGGATCACAATGGGTGATGGACGGGTGATCTGGTTAGGTTCCTGAGTGATCATTTTACTGCCTCGATAGGTTTGGCTTCTTTGCAATTATCCATCTAGTTTCGAAACTGCAACGTTATTCGGGCGCAGATGCCCCGCCTATCGGCAACGACGTCAGGATGGCGGTAATCATGACGTGATCTTCACCTGTTTCTTCTCAGCAACGACGACTCGAGCCTGCTCGATGGTCTGCAGTACACTCTCGATTTCGTGGTTAATTTCGGATGCAAAAAAGCGCAATACACGCCACCCTGCCAGCATAAGAAGCCTGTCTTTCTGACGGTCTCTCTTGAAATTTTTGATATTTTTGCCATGAAATTCCCAGCCATCCACCTCCAGGCCTAGCTTCATATCCTTGAAGCTTATATCCAGGACATACCTTCTTCCGGGCACGGCGCCTCCCAGCTCCCAGCAAAGGTCTTTTGATTTAATTAGCTCAGGGTATTGATGGACCAACGCTCTCCAGAGCTTTTGCTGTGGCGTCGCCCCCTCAATGGGGCATATCTCTGGAGGAGATGCTGGCGTTTTTTTTGCAGAGGTTGCTTTTTTGGAGGTGCTGGGGCGCCTGGCTTTTTGCAGCGTTCGCATCTCTTGTGCTTGAGACTCGTTTATCAGCTTTTTCTGCTGAGCCTCGGAAATAGATAAGCGTAAGGCCATAAAGGCATCCTCCTGAATAGAAGGATGCCCGTTTTTGTCGACCTGTTAGTACTTAACGCCGATCATTTTTGAGGTGTTTGTTTCATAATCGAAGGGCGTGAGTGGCCTGACGATCGTTGCACTGCGTAGCGGATAACTCCAGCAACCAGAATGATCGAGGCTGAATGAGCTTGGCAAATTTTTACTTTGGAGCATGATAAAGCTGCGATAGTCCTTTGCAATTTCTGAATGCCTAAGCCCGGACAGTCTATTCGCGATTTTCCTTGTGCTGTCCTCTTTGGGCACATGGTTGTCGCATCTCTGCGCCGCAATCACACCCGCCTTTGCGTCCTGGGTTAACGCCGCCAGATCTCGGCTAATGGCATGCTTACGGATTAACTTTTCCCCAATGCTACTGGCAGTAAGATAATAGACCGTCGCCATGCCATTGTTGCCCTCGTGAAAATAGTAGTGGGCCTGAAGCACGTGACTCATGAGACTTTCTTTGGTGTTAGCCGCTTCGCGAGACCAAATGATCTCATCGTAGATGTCGTCGGCGTCCAGGTTCTGGATGTGGAGATCACGGCTTGTGCCTTGGGATGGCAAGCGAAACGGAAGGTCATCGTAAATCGTGCTGATGCGCTCATCGACAGCCATAGCAAGCAGCAGTTGAGCTGTTGCATTGCCGTCGTTCGCTGCACGATCCACGATATCTGCAGCTCGTGTGCGGTCAAAGTCCCATGCAGACGCTGGACTGGTGCTTACGATGGTCGCCATGAAAAGGCTTGCACCGATTGCTTTGATGTATCGTTGAATAGTCATGCTTTTTGCCTATGCTGTGTCCTATTCGGCGTGGACCTGCGCGTATCGTTGTGAATTCTACCTTATCCATGATATCCCCGATCTAAGAAGAAATATTTATTACGCTGCGTGTTGCATCTTCGAGATTGCTTGAGCCTTGATTTGATAAATCCTGGCTTTACTTAATCCCATGTCCCGGGAGATCTCTTCTGCAGTGATGACCTCTTCGCGTCCGTTTAACCCATACAATCTCTGGATTATCATTCGCTCGCGTTCGGTCAAAGCACTGACTGCGATAGCAACCTCCTTTTTCCGGTTTATAGCCACAAACTGCCGGTTTGGGCCCGGGACAATACTGGCGGCATAACCTTCTTCAGTATCAGGCTTCCTGACCTCACTATGAGTGTCTGACAAGGACGATATTAATTTTTGTTGCTCAAAGTCGTATTCATACGCCTTTTTTAATTCAGACTGGATCCATTTGTAGGCGAATGTCATGAATTCGGCTTTGCTTGAATCGTACATCTCCGCGGCCTTGATCAAGGCGATGAAGGCCTGAGAAACCCAGTCTTCTTCCCCGCCAACCCGAGACTGAAACTGATTGGCCAACTTGAAGGCCAGGCGATGATATTTTGATACCAACTCATTCACTGCATTGCGCCACCGGTTATAAGTAGTCTTGATGGTTGCTTTCTCGCCAGCCGGCCAGCAAGCCATGATGGCGTGCGCTAATCGAGGAGACAGCGCGAACTCATCAATTGCACTCAGTAAGAGATCACTTCGTCCGTGCTGTGCCCAGTCAATCGCGCCTTCAAGTGCGGCCATTGCCTGATTGCGCTGCTCATCATCCCAGTCCATAAAGTGGCGAAACACTCTACGGGCTTGAGTCGGTCGCCGAGGAGCAAGGCTTTCAATGGCCGGTTTCCAGACATCAGGCTTGGCACTGGCTACCCGAAACAGATCGAGAAGGCATTTGCTCACCTCTACTGCCAGCCCCTTATCCCTGGTTGTCTCTTTTACGGTTTCTATGGATGGCCCGACAATTTCCGGGCATTGGATCGGCGGCTTCGCGAGAGGCCGGTTTACGCTGTGCATTACATTCATGTCAATTCTCCAAATTTGTTTCACTACAACCAATCTCCCATGGACCGCTCAAGCTGCAAATAACAAACCGCGAGTGTGTTGTGGGTTCATCAATTGGCCGGCCTTGTTCTGATAGACTCAGGCGCTCAATACATTGGTCTTTGCTGGTTGATTAATAATTCTCTGCATCGGAGGTAAGGCGTCTAACAGTTGGCGACCATATCGCTTGGTCATAACGCGCTTGTCCAAAATGGTTACCCGCCCAAAATCGTCTTCTGATCGAATAAGCCTGCCAACGGCCTGGATGAGTTTCAGCGAAGCATCCGGCACCGTGATCTCCATAAATGGGTTCATTCCTTTGCTCTCTAGCCACTCCGCCCGGGCCGATTCAACCGGCGAGTCCGGTACCGCAAACGGCAGCTTTGCGATAACAACATGCGTGCACAGTTCCCCGGGGAGGTCGACACCCTCGGAAAACGATGCCAACCCAAAGATCAGGCTGCCTTTTCCCGTTTTGATCCGGCGATGGTGCTCCTCAATGATCTCGTGCTTGGGAAGTTCATTTTGGGTAAGACACATAGATTTCAGAGGCTCGGGTAGAGCCTGAGCGACCTTGCGCATTTGCCATCCACTTGCGAAAAGAACCAGAGTTCCTGCGTTGTGGCTGACACAGTTGGCGATGTAGTCAACGATTTCTGCGGTATGTCCCTCTTGATCGGAAGGTTCTGTATTCATTTTTGGCACTTCAATTACACCGACTTGAGAATAATTGAATGGGCTGGCCAGGCGGAGATAGACCGTGCCATCGTCATCTCTCAGCCCTGCTGATCGTTGGAACCTGCGAAAGCTATTAAGCGCAGTGATTGTCGCTGAAGTCAGAATAACCCCGTAGGCCTCCTCCCAGAGCATGGACCTGAGCATTCCAGCTGCTGTAATAGCAGAGACAGCTACATCAATCTCCCCATCGTCCCGGGTGACCCAGCGAGCCATTGGCGGGGGTCCTTCCGGATCCTGTCCTGACCACATATCCCAGGTTTCAGCGAGGGCGGTTATTCGCTCAACACCATTACCCATATCCTGCACGATTCGATCGACGGCGCTGTTTGAAATCTCTCCATCCTTGAGGGCTTTTTTCAACAGCGAGTGAAGCTCACTGGCGCCCTGAGTCACTTTGCTTGTATGTCTTGCGATTTCTTTGCCTCGCTCAACAAATACCTCAGGCGTTATTCCTTTCTCGAACCGCCATACCTGAGCATCCCCTTCCCTGCGGAACTTGCTGGGTTTGGACTCTGGAAATTCCTGCTCAATAGCTCGGCGAATGCTTCCCATGGCCTCTTTCGCCTGATTCCCGGCATCCTTTATTATTCGAGCCTGCTCTCTGGCGGCCGTTGTCCGTAGCACGCCAGCTGCTCTGTCGGCTGCTTTTCCGAGTGACTCCAGAGTTTTAACGCCACCTTTTATTCGCGTGTGATAGGCAAAGTGGCCAATGGCTTTGTCCGGGAGGTGGTGCGCTTCATCGAACACGTAAATGACATCTTCCGGCTTAGGCAGAATGACGCCTCCACCCATAGTGAGATCCGCCATGACCAGATCGTGATTGGCAATCACGACATCGACTTCTTTCAGTCCCTGACGTGCCTTGTAGAAAGGGCAATTATGCACCCATGGACACTGGCGCCCTGAGCAACCGCTATTACTGGTTGTTGAACGAAGCCGCTACGCGGCAGAGGCGTAATTCGTCTGTACTTACCTGACCCCCTGCCTTTCGCAAGGGTCTGTCAGGAGATGTACCATGAACACCAACGAACACGCCCGTTTTCAAGCACTGCACCAACGCTACCTCACCGAACTCACCCTGCGGGGAAAAAGCCCCAAGACCATTGATTTGTACACCCGCTGCCTGCGACAGGTGAGCGACTATTTCGAGACCTGTCCCGATCAGCTTAGCACCGATCAGCTCCGACAGTACTTCATGCACCTGGTGGAACACCGGTCCTGGAGTCTGGTCAAGATTGCTCGCAATGCCCTGCAGAGCTTCTATCAATATGTCCTCGCCAAGCCCTGGGAATACGTGCCCATCGTCAAGCCCCCCAAGGTTCAGTCCCTGCCGGATGTGCTGTCCCTGGAGGAGGTCGGGCGGCTGATCAGCCACACTCGTAAACTCAGCTATCAGGTCTATTTCCTCACCACCTACAGCCTGGGCCTGCGGCTGAGTGAGTCCCTGAACCTGACCATCGCCGATGTCGACAGCCACCTGATGCGGGTTCATGTGCGCTGCGGCAAGGGCAAGAAGGACCGGTTTGTGCCCTTGCCACTGATGACGCTCAAGGCCTTGCGGCGCTACTGGGCCACCCACCGTCATTCCGGGTTACTGTTCCCCGGTGGTCAGCCGCCTTACGAGGCGGTCGTCGGTGTCGGTTCTGCAGCGCCCCGGGTCATGGCCCGCGAGGGGGTGCAGAAGGCCATCAAGCTGGTGGCTCTGGAGTGTGGCATTCGCAAACGGGTCCACATCCACTGCCTGCGCCACAGCTTTGCCACTCATCTGCTGGAGAACGGCGTCAACCTGCGCTCGATTCAGACTCTGCTGGGCCACGCCAGTCCGGTCACCACCGCCCGCTACACCCGGATGACGCACGAGGCCCAGCAAAACAGTGCGCTGATGATCAACGCTCTGGTCGATCGCCTGCAGGTCGACTGGGTGGCCTCATGATCACTCTGGCGCAGATCCTGCGCGATCATCAGATCTTGTTGCAGCAACACTATGGGGCGCGTCTGCGCCCGGAGCATCACGCGGCCCTGCAATCCATCCTGGCCTGTCACACACCGGACTGCGGTCAGGTGCGCTATCACTGCTCACCCTGCCAGCAGGCACAGACCGCCTACCCCTCCTGCGGCCATCGCAGTTGCCCGACCTGTCAGCATGGCGCCAACCGTCAGTGGCTGGAGCGGCAGCGGCAAAAGCTGTTGCCGGTGGACTATTTCCTGGTGACCTTCACCCTTCCGGCCCAGTTGCGGGGCTTTGCCTGGCACCACCTCCG
>Ga0307966_1000092_pt1 | contig 68864 bp, 68 predicted proteins | sample OrgLakmetagen646_FD_203141 | JGI IMG/M metagenome (GOLD analysis project Ga0307966, IMG submission 203141) | Saline water microbial communities from Organic Lake, Antarctica - #646 | ecosystem: Environmental > Aquatic > Non-marine Saline and Alkaline > Saline | place: Antarctica: Organic Lake... | reverse complement strand
AGTGGTAAGGGGAATTGTTACGATAACGCTGCCGTGGAAACGGTCTTCAAAACCATCAAGGCCGAACTGATCTGGCGCGACACATGGGAAACCCGCAGGCAGGCTGAGATGGCGACCTTCGAATACATCACCGGCGTCTACAACCCACGCTGACGTCACTCAACATTGGGTTGGAAAAGCCACGTCGCATTCAAACGCAAGGTGGCTTAAGCGAGCACTAGGGGCGGCACGAAACCGGGACAGGTCCACCTCTTTATAGCCAACTCCGTGTACTTCTTGCTGACACCGCCAGTCATGATGTTAAAGTCATTGGTGTGCTAAATGATCAGACCCAGATATCCATGCTCCTTGCGGTGGTCGTTGTGCTACTCATTTGGGGGCGATTTCGTTACGATCTCGTTGCATTTAGCGCACTGATTGTTGCTGCGTCGCTTGGGCTCGTACCAAGCGAGAGCGTGTTTTCGGGATTTGGGCACGCAGCGGTTGCTATCATAGCATTGGTTCTGATTGTCAGCCGTGGCCTCTCTTTGTCGGGCGCGATCGAGCTAATTGCGTCAAAGCTTGTCGATCCAGATCGCCCCCTACCGCTGCACATCGCCATCATCGCGGCTGCGGGTGCCGGGCTTTCGGCGATCATTAACAATGTTGCGGCACTGGCCCTTTTGATGCCGCTGGACATCGAGGCCGCTAAAAAGGCGAAACGCTCGCCAGGGCGAAGCTTGATGCCACTGTCATTCGCTACGATTTTGGGAGGTATGATCACGCTGATCGGAACGCCGCCCAATATCGTGATATCTGCTTACAGAAACGATTCCATGGGCCAGCCGTTCGCGATGCTCGACTTTGCCCCGGTCGGCCTTGCTGTTGCTATTGTGGGTATAGCTTTCGTTTCCATTCTGGGCTGGCGCCTGCTGCCCGCACGTACTTCAGAAGCTGACTCCGGGCGAGAGATGCGGCAAGGCCGCTATGTTGCGGAACTGCGGGTTGGCGAACAAAGCTTCAAGGACAATATTCTGGTCCAAGACCTCTATCCGAAAGCTGACGAAACTGACGTCCACCTTTTAGGTCTCATTCGTAACGGTAAGAGGCGACCGGGTCTGGCAGCGCGCGAAACGGTGCGTTCTGGCGATTTTCTGGTGGTGGAGGGTGAGCCGAAGTCCATCGAGACGTTCATGGGGCAATCGGGGCTAGACTTCGCTGGCTCGGAAAAGCACGAGGGCGGTGTCACCGCGCGCGGATTAGAGATAATAGAAACCATCGTTCCTGATGGCGCGCGAATTCAGAATAGGACCGCGCGCAGCATTCAGTTGCTCAACCGCCATTCGGTAACGCTGCTTGGTGTTTCGCGCGAGGGAAAGGCGTTTCGCGACCGGGTTCGGCTCCTCACGATACGGGCTGGCGATGTGCTCTTGTTGCTGGGAACGCCCGAGCGCATTTCCGCCGCCACGGATTGGCTGGGCGTGCTGCCCATTGAAGGTCGCAGTACCGAGGTAATCCAACGTACCAAGGCGGGACTGTCCATCGGTATCTTCATCGCCGCCGTGGGGCTTGCCGTTGCGGGCGTCCTGCCATTGACCGTGGCGCTCGGTGCGGCAGTGATCGCTTATGTGGCTTTAGGGCTTGTAAACGGACGCGAGGTTTACAACTCAATAGAGTGGAAAGTGATCGTTCTACTTGCGAGCCTTATACCGCTGGCCGAAGCATTCGAACGAACCGGCGGCGCAGAGGTCCTAGCCAACCAGATCGCGAGTCTGACGCAGGGATACCCCGCATGGGTTACACTTACCCTGCTCATGGTCGTCACTATGACGATGTCGGACTTCCTAAACAATGTCGCAACGACACTGATAGCTGCGCCGATCGCCCTTTCGATCGCGGCGGCGACGGGAACGAACCCCGATACATATTTGATGGGTGTTGCCGTGGCGGCATCCTCCGCCTTTCTCACGCCGATTGGGCACAAAAATAACACGATCATTCTCGGCCCAGGTGGCTATCACTTTTCAGACTATTGGCGGATCGGGCTCCCCTTGGAGATGTTGGTGATCGCGGTTGCCGTGCCTGCATTGCTTGTGTTCTGGCCGCTTTAGAGACAGGGGAACTGCGTTTAATGGAGACCCAAACGGCCAGTATTCTTAAGAGCGTGCAGTGGCAGACCCAGAGGCTGAATGCGCTGCTCACCCTGCTCACCCTGCGCGAGCGAGCCATGCTCGTTTTGCGGTGGCCCCATTTGTACCAACGCGTTGATGCGGCATGGAAAAACCAACATCACCGCACCATCCAGAGAGGAAATTTTGTGGCATATCGGCCGTCACGTGTCATCTGGAACAGAACGTCACCGGCTGCTCTAATTATCCCGCATCCTGCCATGCTGTTGGGGCAGTTTTGGGTTGGGTTGGTCGCGGTTCATACAATCAGCCGCACCCTGAATGCAGTCGTTTCCGCGACTGTCGGCGCACTTTTCCATGGTCTGTTTGAAGGTCCCATAACGGCCGCCGCCCGCGTTTTTCCAACGCAGGCCGCTAGTCCGCAGGCTTCAAAGCTGCGCAGCCGACCTACATCGAAAAATCACCAGAAAACCGGACGCTCGCTGTGAGGGCGACAGGTGGTTCGGTTGACCGCGGACATTTAAAGAGGCAGAAAACCGTGTCTTGTCGGGAATTTAGCGATATGTTTTGGTCGGTGTTTATAGATTACTAACTGAAATTTGATTTACGGTAGTACCTGGTGGCGGTAAACGTGCCGACGTCAGAGAAGGAGCATTTGAGCGTGACGTCACAGATTTCAGGCACAAGCAACGTCACAATCATAGAGCGCGTTCTGCGTGGTTCAGGCCTGATTGCTCTGGGCCTCTTAGCCTCGCAGGGCCTAAGGCTTGGTGCTAATCTAATCTTGACCCGGCTGCTGTTCCCGGAAGCGTTCGGTCTTATGGCGCTGGTGACTATGTTTATCGTCGGCATGAAGATGTTTTCTGATATTGGTATTCGCCCCTGGATCCAAAAAGATAACAAAGGCGATGATGCCGTCTTTCTGGACACCGCATGGACGCTTCAAGTGGGTAGGGGCATCATACTATGGGCATTCGCCTGTTTGATGGCTTGGCCAGTGGCAAATTTCTTCAATGAGCCCCTGCTCGCCCAGATCTTACCTATCGCCGGTTTAGAGCTTTTGGTTGTAGGTCTGATGCCTACCCGCATTGCAACAGCCCACAGACATCTCCGGGTGGGTAAGCTTACGCTGTTTCAGTTTGTTAGTCAGGCGATTGGCGTCTTGATCATTGTACTGTTGGCTTGGCAGATGCAAACAGTCTGGGCACTAGTTTACGGAAGCCTTGCAAGCAGCGTTTTGCTCCTTCTGGTTATGCATTTTGGTTTGCCTGGACATGTTAATCGCCTGCGCTGGAACATGAATGCCGCCGTGGAAATCGTGACTTTTGGTAAATGGATATTCTTTAGCACGATCTGCGGGTTTGTCGTGTCTCAGGGTGACAAGATAATTTTGGGAAAATTTCTCACGGCAGAAGCGTTGGGCATCTACAGTATCGGATTCTTCCTTGCCAGTTTCCCTGTCCTATTGACAGAAAAGGTCACAAGAAAAGTTTTAATTCCACTTTATCGGGAACATCCACCTAGCGCGTCAGTAGAAAATTTTAACAAGCTTAGAAAGTTGAGGTTCGGTGTGACTGGTGGCATGTTTGCTCTGCTAATAGGCTTGAGCTTTCTTGGCCCTCACATCGTCGATTTTTTGTACGATGCGCGATATTCAGTGTCTGGAATGATACTCGTCTTAGTTGCCTGTTCTCAGATGCCCTTGGCGGTCGGGTTGACATACGATCATGCGGCGTTGGCCACTGGGAACTCTCGGCAGTTCTTTGTTGTGGTCGCCATCAAGGCTACAGTGATGATGGCACTGAGTTTGTTGGGAGCTTATCACTTTGGTGTGGCGGGGGCGATTTTTGGGCAGGCAGCAGCTCATTTGTTTACTTTGCCTGCGATTGTCTGGCTTGCCCGGTCATATGGTGCATGGGATTGGTTGCACGACATGTTATTTCTTGGGGCAATGTTACTCTTCGGTGGAGCAGCGCTGTGGCTGCATCGAGAGGGAATTTTGGAGATTATTCAAAATGGCACTTTGGGCTGATTGATCTATGCTTCATCTATACTTTTGCTCTATCATCTTCAACGAATGGGCGATTTCGTCGGAACGAACACCACCAGGTTGTTCTGGCAGAGCCGATAACCATAAGCGATGTACCCCAATCACCTTAACTGGGAATAAACCCTTGGCACCAGTCACCACGGCTGCAGCTAATCTGTGCGTCCCGTGTGCAGTTTTGATCAGTGTACCATCGCGCCCAATCATGGCTTCTGGATAGTCTGCTCCGTCTCTGTGCCGGTACCCCTCACGTTTCATGGAGGTGAGTAATTCGATCAAATACCCTTCAAAAACCTCATCAAGCTGCTGCATATTGTGCGCCACCTGATCCTTGTGGGAAAATACGCCTCCTTGTTCAATGATTTGTTGCCCGCGTCCGTACCAGGTTGACTGTTTGAAGTTGGACAGATTACGATTTAAATCATCTATCAGTTGAAATTCTTCACGCTTTGAAAAAGGCTGGCTTTTTATGTCCCAGCTTCCCCCAAAAACACCTTTTCGTCCCAACAGGTATTTTAACCTAAGAACTAATTTCTGGTTTATATAATCAGGTAAATTTATGGCTGACCAGACGACCATTCTTAAATTCGGCTCCAGTGTATGCTGATTTAATGCATGAGGGCTTATATACAAAATCGTAGGAGAAAATGAAACAGATCTGTTAAACATTTATGCATCCAGTGTAGAAGGCTTGTGCGGGGAAAAGGTAAGTTAAAGTGCTAATTTTCACTGTCTCATTTCTTCTGACAAATTCAAGGAAAAGTTGGTAGTCTCCAAAGCCATCTTGCGAAATAGACTTTCAGGGAAGTGCTCCAGACGTGATTGCATCTGACCGAGCGCACACAGCACATTGAATCCAATCCTGTTACTATTAGAGTCTAGCCGCCTTAGCTGACATGCGACATGTTTTTTGATCAATCGAGACGGTGTATTATTGCTGATTGCAAAACGGCAAAGATCAAAAAACGGATACCCTGTAGTGGTCGCTCCTGCCCAGTCAACTAGTGTGAAAGACATGGAGGATCCTGCTGGCGCGATCATTATGTTACCCATCCAAAGGTCTGAATGCTGAACACAATGCACTGGCACCCACCGCCCCGACGCTAAGCTATCAGCCGCACTCTCTGCGGCCCTGCGAACATGATCTTGGTGACGCCGATCATCGTATAACAACGCCAAATTCGTAGCAATCAATCGCCGATCATCCGCGTTGGTCTGGATGTGCGTCTCATCAAGAATGCCAGAAAGCCAATCCAGAACATTCGGGCGGATACGGCGCTTGGCTAGATATCTTGGCACTCTCCCTTGCGGAAACTGATCAAGCATCGGCCAGACGGCAAAGGATCGGCCTAAGACCATGCCTGCTTCGAGTGGCTCGACGACCGGTTCGGCGTAACGCTCGGATAATTGGCGTCGTACTTTTTTGATATTTCGGGTTGCTCTCGCTACTAAATCTGGATTTCCGTCACCAGAGACTGTGACGAACATCGGCACGTCTTGGGCCGAAGTGAACACTAATTTCGTAGTAGCATCTGCTGCTACCGGTGAATCTGCTGTTGCCGCTTGGGTGACTACGGACTCTATTGTGCCTGACTGGTCAATCAGTTTTGAAATCTGGCACAGCTGATTTGTCAAATCTGTTAGGCTCGCTTGCTCAGGCATAAATTTGTGCTCCACATTTGCCGTGCGATCTTATCTGGCCAACGTTAGCCAACTGAAATTCAACCCGAGTGATACTGCGTCTTTTCCGCGTTTCGATCAATACTTTTGGGTTGCGCAGTACTGTGTAAGCGGACCCTTCTGTGGCCCATCGCGATGATGGATAGGTAGTCGCAGATTTTCAGAATGACAGCCAAGTAACATCTGTTGAACTTCTGAGGCTATGCTGGGACGATCCGCTTGGCGTAAGAGGCGACGAGTCTTTGAGGAGGAAGCGCCGGGCATTGTGACTTATTGGCCGATTTTACCTGAAGGCGCTGCTTTTATTGGCAGACTGGTCTCGATGCCATCAGCTTTCTTCGGGTGAGAGGCCGGTTGCCAAGTTGCCTTTCCCTTGCTCACAAGTTCAAAGTGCGACGTTTGTTTAGGTTGTTGCCGAGTTCCTTGGCGCTGGCTTTGGCGGCGGTTTTCCATCCCAGGGTTTTACGGTCGTGGTCGCTCATCAGCCGTGTGACGTCGTTCAGTGCGGTCTGGTTGGAATTACTCAAGACGGTGCCTTTCGGGAAGAACTGGTGCAGAAAGCCTGCGGTATTTTAACCGAAAAAACTGTTTTTCAGCGCGCGGCAGGCGATTGCAAAGCAACTTGCCAAGAAGTGAGCGTGCGGATCTGAGAACCCGATGTCGAGTTTCAGGCGGTGAGACCGCTCAGGATGGCAGCCCTGGTCCGAGCTTCGATCACAGGTGAACGGCGGAACCCCGCGGCCAACAGGTTCGTCTGCCGTGTGAAGCCTGCAAGCGCGGCGCTGGCGGGGCGGCCACGTATTTGGCAGAGGATAGCCGCGGGTTTTGCGCTCCATGACCAGACCTAAAGCCGAGCGGTTGTAGGGGACCTTGATCTCGTTTCTGTCCCCGTGGCTAGAATCCAGACGCGCCGCAATGTTTTGGGGCGATGGATGATCCGCAGTATCTCCGGTGCCTTAGCGGACCCCGCTAATGAGGCGCGCCTCGGTCATCAGAGGCTTCGATGCGCCCCGTGGCCGCGCGTAAGTTGCAGCACAGATCGTCCCCCTCTCGGGACATCGCTTTGCGATACTCCTCGCCGGTCAAGGAATCGCTGTTGCGCCGACTGGGATCGTCCGGATGCATGCGCAGCAGTCTGGCTGGGGTTTGGCCGCGGTATGCTCGGGCAAACCGCACCATTGGATCAGACGATCGTGGAACCATACGTAAAACAGAACCTCCGGCACCAGTTTGCGCCATCGGCCAAAACGCTACGCCGCATCGCGCGCTAGCCCGATAGTGGAATGATGCCTTCTGAGAAGTTGGCCAACCCCACGCAGGCTGATTCCCCGTCGATGTTCCGCAAGGGGCACGTCACGTCCCTTGGTGTCGCACTTCCAGCTTGAGCCTGATCCTTAAAAATCTGAGCGTGGTTTGGCGATAAAAGGGTAGGGGGGCTGTAGCTGGCCGAACTGTCGCCTGATGTTACGGAGTGGCGGCTGAATCGTCATCCGCATTCTGGCTATAATGGGGTTGTTGCTTTCCTGCGGGCTTGCCTGACCCATCTCGGGGCTAAGCGCATGACATCCCAGATTTTGCCGACCTCATTTGGCCGTCTTGCAACATTGGCCAAGTTGGGCTCTGACCGGAATTTAGTCGCTTTTGAACGCTGCGTGCGATCTCCCCGATGTTGGCGCGATCGATGACTGGATGAGGGGAAATCAGATGTGGGCCACGGGGCTGAACGCCGGGTGGAGACGCGTTTGAATTGGTCTGAGTACACCCTCGAAAGGGCCGCTTTTGGTCTTTCTGGTAACGCTTTTTGGGCAACGTGAAAGCCGCAAGCCAACTTGCTCTGACAGAGAAAACTACACACTTTGCATTGATAAAACACAACAGATGCAATCAACGATCTTGAATAGGTTGCTCAGCGTGTTAAAAGACATGCTGGGAGGATAACAAAATGAAAAACATTACAAAACTTGCAGCTGCGACGCTGCTGATGGCGGCACCTGCTTTCGCGCAGGAACAGCTGTCCGTCGCAACGGGCGGTACTGGCGGCGTCTACTACCCGATCGGTGGTGGCCTCGCTGAGATTATCAATAACCATGTTGATGGTCACTCAGCGACCGCCGAGGTTACGGGCGCATCCGTTGAAAATATGGGTCTTATTGCGACCGGTGACGCCGATATTGCACTTGCTTTGGCTGACACTGTGCAGCAGGGCTACACTGGTACGGGGCGCTTTGAGGGCCAAGAGCTACCGATGCTACGCGCCATTGGCGTGGCCTATTCCAACATGGTGCAGATTGTGACGCTCGAAGGCAGTGGTATCACGTCGCTTCAGAGTATGATCGGCAAGCGTGTGTCCATCGGCGCACCCGGTTCTGGCACCGAAGTCAACGCAGGCGCGATTCTGTCGTCTAACGGTTTATCCTATGATGATATCGACGAGCAGCGACTGAATTTCAACGAAACTGCTGATGCGCTTGCGAACGGCGATATCGACGCAGGATTTTGGTCGGTCGGCGCGCCGACCTCTTCGATCCTCAACCTCGCTACGACGAACAACATCGTCATGATTGAGCTGAGCGAAGATGAACTGGCTGCTGCGCGGGCCGCTGATCCGGTCTTTGCCATCACCACCCTGGCTGGCGGCACCTATGAAGGCGTTGACGAAGATGTCAGCGTGATTGGTGTGCCAAACGTACTGGTCGTATCCTCGGAAATGTCCGACGATTTGGTCTATGCAATCACCAGTGCCATGTTTGAGAACATTGCCGATCTTCGGGCGGTTCACCCTGCGGCGCTTCAGACCACGGTAGAGCTGGCACTGTCCTCCTCGCCAATTCCGCTGCATCCTGGTGCAATCCGGTATTTTGAAGAAACCGGTGCGGCTATCCCGGACGCGCTGCGTCCGTGATAACACGGTTTGGAGGGTGGCTTATTGCCGTCCTCCTTTTTCTTTCGACCGCTGCTGTAAATGCAGAAACCCTAACAGCAACCGACATCGTTACCGGCCGCACGCTGGCAGTGTTCAACGTGCCCGAAGGGGCGAAATGGTGCATACTATGGCATCATTCAGTGCAGGGATTCGAAGTGTCCGACTGTTACACGAACAGCATGGGCGCAATGATCCTCGTCCGCTCCCATCTGCCAGACTTTGCCGCTGGTCTAGATCACATTCCGGGCCGAGGGCGGCAGGTGTCGGATGGACAAGGCGGCTATTGGATCGAGGATATTAACGAGGCCGTACCGGGCAACTCCTACATCTTACGCCCAGGTGCAGGCATCGTCGATCACCGCATCAAAATGGGTGCGAAAGAAATTTCGCTTTCCGCCGCTGCGCCCCGCGCGCGCGTCCGCATCTCGTTGACAGGGACAGAACAGTAATGACCACTGACATCGCCGAGCGCCCCCCGATGCCGCAACCGACCGCTGCCACACCGCGTCTGATGTTGCGGGTGATTGCGACTGTTGGCATAGCCCTCTCCCTGTTTCAGCTCTACGCGGCGGGCCTGCAGCCCCTTGGCCTGTTTTTCCAACGCCCGATCCATCTGGGTTTTATCCTGATTTTGTGTTTCCTGATTTTTCCAGTTTTTGGGCAGGAGCGCCCCCGCGGCCCTCTTGGCTGGGCCATTGATGGAACTTTGATCGCCTGTGGCGTGCTGGTCGGCATGTGGGTTCCGGTCAACATTGACATAATAGCCAATGCGATTTTCCCTCGGCAGATTGATATTATCGTGGGGATAATCACCACACTTGTTGTGCTTGAGGCAGCACGCCGAGCGGTGGGTCTTGGCATGACGATCATCGGCGCCTTTTTCGTTATCTATGCCTTTTCGGGAAATCGGGGGGAGTTGCCGTTCCTTGCCGATTGGATGCCCGGCATCCTAAATCATCGCGGCTATACACTGGACCGATTGGCCAGCCAGCTGACCCTCGGGGCCGAAGGGATATTCGGTCTGCCGCTTGGTGTCGCGGCCACTTTTATCTTCGTGTTTGTCCTCTTCGGCGCCTTCCTTGAGGTGACCGGGGCAGGCAAATTCTTCATTGATCTGGCCTTCGCCGCAACGGGCAAACAGCGCGGCGGTCCCGCCAAAGCTGCCGTGATTGCCTCTGCGGGCATGGGCTCAATCAGTGGCTCGGCAATCGCCAATGTGGTCACCACGGGAGCCTTTACGATTCCGCTGATGAAAAAACTTGGCTACCGCCCCGCACAGGCCGGGGGCATCGAGGCGGCGGCCTCAACCGGCGGGCAGATCATGCCACCACTGATGGGCGCAGGCGCGTTTCTGATAAGTGAATTCACGCGTGTGCCTTATGTCGACATCGTTTTGGTCTCGATCTTTCCGGCGTTTTTGTATTTCGGGGTCGTCTACCTTCTGGTGCACATCGCCGCCGTCAAGCAGGGCATGATCGGACTGCCTGCCGATCAGCTCCCCAGCGTGCGCAAGGTGCTGGCCGAAGGCTGGCACTTCCTTTTGCCGCTTGTCGTGCTCGTCTGGCTTCTTGTGTCCGGGTACTCGCCAATGCGGGTTGGCTTCTATGCCATTGTGTCGGTGGTGGCGGCGGCGTCTGCGCGGGCACTCTGGACCTATGCAAGCGACAAGCCGACGCCGGGTGGCCTCGTCGCGCTATGCCGACGTGGCCTATCGCTGACGTTGCAGGCAATGGAACTGGGCGCGCGCAATGCTGTTGCGGTATCGATTGCCTGCGCCGTGGCAGGCATCATTGTCGGGGTCGTTGGATTGACCGGGCTCGGCCTGAAATTCTCGTCGATGATGATCGCGTTTTCTGGTGGCAATATGGTGCTTGCGCTGCTTCTGGTGCTGCTTGCCAGCCTGATCCTAGGAATGGGGCTGCCGGTCACGGCAGCTTATATCGTACTTATCATCCTAGTCGGTCCGGCGCTGACCTCTGAGTTCGGCGTCCCGCTGTTGATCGCGCATCTGGTGGTGTTCTGGTATTCTCAAGACAGCAACGTGACACCGCCCGTGGCTCTCGCCGCTTTTGCTGGCGCGGCAATAGCGGGGTCCAAGCCAATGGAAACGAGTTTCCAGTCTTGGAAATTTGCCAAAGGCCTCTACCTCATTCCGTTGTTCATGGTGTTCAATGAGAGCATTATTCTTGGTGGCCCTGTACCCTTGGTCATCTGGAACGGCTTCCTCGCAATCGTCGCGCTGACCGCCTTCGCGGCCTGCCTTGAAGGGTTCTTGTTTGCACCGATGGCGCTTTGGCAAAGGCTCCTGATCGTGCCGGGTGTGATCGCGGTGTTCTGGCCCGACCTGTGGGTCGAAGGCCTAGGTGTTGCAGTATTGCTTGCTCTGCTGACGCTGAATTGGGCTGAATATCGGAACGGGAGGTCGCGTATCGCGGCGGTATACCCCCCCGTCTGACTGGTCGCGCATGCAGGAACTACTGCACTTGCCTGCGAATGACGACGAGAGCGCGCGCTACCTATCGATGTCAGTCACGGACAGGCGATCTTGGGCGGGAATGCCCAATTAATGACTGCGGGTGACGGGCTTTCGCACTGGCAACGAAAGTCAGTTTTGCGCTGATACCTTTGAAGAAGTGATGCTGCGGCCGCAGAAATTTTGGGCTTTGAACTGGGCGCAAGCACCTCTTTATCAGGCTTTTGAGTTTGCAGCGGTACAGGAAGTATCTCGGCCAATTTGCGGCGGATATCGGGTGGGGCCGTGGTGCCATCGGGCAGCATAGCGAATTTCCGTTCCGCTTTTAGCGCGTCCTATTCGGGGTAACGGTCGGTTTCTTTTGTGCGTGCCGACGCTCTATACGATCCCCAGCTGCGCGCCCTCCCCCTTGCTGCCAATTTTCCGTCCCGCTCGACTCGGGGATACCTGACCCTACGCCGCCGCCTTCCGAGGTGTCGGGTATGAAAACGCTAGGCGCCAGGCGCCGCGCGTCTGCACTACCGCGAGACCGACAACATGCCGTAGCTGCTGAAACGCGCGCTCGCGCTTGCATTTCGTGCGGCGTTTCGCGCTCAGGCTGGGGGCATGGATCACCCGAAGTGCAAGAAACAACTTTACCGCAGGCTGCGAAGCAACTCGGCCGACGGCTCGCCGGTGACGGGCATACCGCGACTGGTCTGATATGCGCTGATCGCGGCGCGCGTGTTCGGGCCGATGACGCCGTCGGTGCCATCCGTGTCGAAACCTTTTGCCGTTAGCCGGGATTGCAGCGCGACACGATCCTTCTTGGTCAAGCCGGTTGCGTCGGGCGGAAACGCACCCTTTAGCGGTCCCGCGCCCGCGATCCGGTCCGATAGGTGGCCGACGCCGATCGCGTAGGCGTCCGAATTGTTGTAGCGCTTGATCGCGCGGAAATTACCGGTCACGGCAAAGCGTGGCCCGCCGACCTGCGGCTCTATAACGGTACCGTCAGCGGCCTCGCCGGGCGCCAGTTCGCGGCCCCATTTCACGCCACGTGTCCAACCGCTCTTGGCAAGATATGCTGCAGTCGACGCCAGCGCGTCGCTTGGATCTTCGGACCAGATATCGCGGCGGCCATCGCCGGTATAATCCACTGCGAACAGCTCATAAGATGTCGGGATAAACTGGGTATGTCCCATCGCGCCGGCCCAACTGCCGAGCATGCGGGTGGCATCGATATCGCCGTTCTGGATGATCTTGAGCGCAGCTACGAGCTGCTTTTCAAAAAATGCGCCGCGCCGTCCGTCGTAGGCGAGCGTCGATGTGGCCGAGATGACAGGCACGTTGCCGCGCCGTTCGCCATAAAAACTCTCGAGACCCCAAATAGCCGTGATGACATGCGCTTCGACGCCATAACGATCCTCCAGCGCGTTCAGCGTGGCGGCGTGCCGTGCATAGGCTGCGCGGCCCTTGGTGATACGCTCGTCTGAGGCGGCGATAGACAGATAATCCTCCAGCGTGCGCGTGAATTCGGTCTGGTTGCGGTCCCGCTTGACCACGCCAGGCAAGAATCCGGTGCCGCGAAATCCGACGGCCAGCGTGCTGTCGGAAATGCCGTAACCGCCCGCGCGCGCGCGGAATGACGCGACCCATGCGTCATAGCCGCTGTTGGAGGTGGGGCGCAGATCGTCGGTCAGCGGCGCGGGCGTGCGCGCCTCTGACGCGCCAGCTATCATCGGGCCGCGCATGTCGCCGCAGCCGGATAGCCCCAGCGCCGCTAGACCCATTCCAACATGTCGTCCAAAGTTCCGCCGTGTCAGTCGTGAAGTACCGCTCATGCCTGCCTCATTTTGCTCTTGTTTTGCGCAACCCTAGTGGATTGCGTGCGCGGAAAAAAGCGCGTCCGTGCGGCGGTGGGGATTATCGCCTGCCACCCCGAAGATGCGCGACTGGGGCGCCAACGCAGTGATTCAGTGGACGGAGATGCGCGCGCGGGGTGAGTGATCGGTGACGCGAGCTGGCGTTGATTTGTGAACGGGCCGCCTTGTGGCCTGCCCTTGGGCCAACGATCATCTTCGCGCTTGGCCCCAGATCCAATCTGGCGGGGGCGACCCCTGTTTCTCACTCTGCATCGAAACAAAAGGCCAATTGCGTGCCTCAGTGCGTCTGGTTTAGCTCGTCAGCCTCAGGAATTTCCCGCTCTCGGCGGGCAATATATGCGCGCAGTTCATCGTCCTTTGCGATGTCGAGTTTCGGCTCCTGATACTCCGACAGCAGCTTGCGTGCGCGGGTCAGCCCCCTTGCTGTGATCTCAACACTGCCTTCTGCCTGCCATTGCTCGATCGAGTTGTTGTCGAATAGCTCGGGCACGAAAAAAGCGGTCTGAAAATTCTCTTGCGTGTGCGGATGACCCAGATAATGGCCGCCGGGGCCGACATCAGGCACTGCGGACAATGCTGCATCGAAATCGCCCCATTGCGGCCCTTCGGCCATGCGGTAGCCCATCGCGCACTGCTCGGCGTCCACGATGAACTTGGCGGTTGAGCAGTGCATTCCCGCCTCGTTCCAGCCTGCCGAGTGCCAGATATAATTGGCCCCGGCATGCAATACCGCCGATAGCGTCGTCGCGCTCTCGTAGCCGGCTTGGGCGTCGAAAGTCTTGGCCCCGCCCAGTGTGTTCGATGTGCGCCACGGCACGCCGTAATGGCGCGCCATCTGGCCGATCATAAAGTTCATCAGCGATATTTCTGGCGTGCCTGCCATCGGTGCGCCCGATCTCATGCTGACGGTGCTGAGGTAATGGCCGTAGATAGCGGGGCAGCCGCGCCGGATGATTTGCGTATAGGCTAGCGCGCTCAGCGCTTCGGCGTTCAGTTGCGCGACAGTGGCCGGGACTGATGCAGGCGTATTCGCGCCGCCCAAGACGAAGGGCGAACAAAGCACAGGCTGATTGCGGCGGCAAAAGGCGCGCATGGCGCCCAGCATCGTCTCGTCCCAGACTAGTGGCGAGTTGCCGTTGCAATTGCCCGTGACGACGGGATGCGTGTCGATAAAATCGGCGCCAAAGAGAATGGCGCACATATCAAGCACATCCTCGGCGTTTTTGGGCGACGTGGTCATGCCCATGAACGTCTTGTCTGAGTGTTTCATTGAGGAATATGTGATGCGCAAGTGACGCTGGCTGATCGGGTGGTCGTATGGCTCCACGATGTGGTGCGCGCTGCTGTGCATGGCCGGCAGCATATGACTGAGTTTGTGGAACATTTCCAGATCGGCCATCAGCGGGTTGCGCCGTACGTCGTCAAGATCGCGCATATAGGGTGCGCCAGTCATCGGCACGAATATGGAATGCGGCCCGCCCAGCCGGACATTTTTGGCAGGATCGCGGGCGTGGTATGTAAAATCGGCCGGAATGGTAGAAATTAGATCGCGGATCAGGCCCCGGTCGGGAAACACATGCTCGCCCCGGATTTTGGCGCCGACGCGGCGCCAATCCTCGATCGCTATGGGATCGCGGAAATGCACGCCAACGTTTTCGAGGATGTCCAGCGATGCGGCATCGATCCTCTCGACCTGCGCGCCGTCCATCACCTCGCACAGTGGAATCCCGCGCGTGAGACCCGGCAGCATTGTGTGGTTTGGCGCACTGCGCAAGGCGCGGCGGGCCGTGCGCCTGCCCGAGCGCGTGCGGGGCTGAGCATCCATCTATCATACCTCTTTTTGCGCAGGATCGCGGCGCACTACGTTCAAGCTATGCGACGGGCCGCCTATTGCGACCTGCAAAAACCGACATGATGGTCGCTGGTGTCTGCCGCAGTGGCGGAAAGTCGCGAAATCGCGGCGGTGCCTACATGCATGGGTTGATCTACATTTCAGGATGGCGCAAACCGCTCGCGCAGCTGCTGCGCCCGGCCTCCGCCGTGCCTGCCTGATTTAATTGCACAGTCTGGCCTAGGATGTGTCTCGGCGCGACATCGCGACCTTCCTGCTATGGTCTGGGATGGACGTACGCGATCGAATTGCTTAGACTAAAGCATTATCTGAGGATATTTTGCCCAGAATGGTGAACGACGTTCTTACCTTTCCTCTGAGACTTAAACGCGGCAACAAGCGCGTACTACAGCTGTTGGCTGATGCCGTGCTGCTGTTGCTGAGCTATATCGGCGCGGCCTCGCTGGGTGGCGGGGCGTCAGCGATGGCGCATTTGGCCTTCTGGGCGGCGGCGTCCATCTTTGTTCCCGTCAGTCTGCTGATTTTTGTGCGGCTTGGGTTTTACAGAGCCGTGGTGCGGTATCTGTCGATGCAGCTGCTGATGACGATCCTCGTTGGTGTAATCGCATCGGCGGCTGTGGCGGTCTGTGCAATCAACCTGATGCGCGTTCCGCTGCCGTGGACTGCCGGGCCGATCTATTCGCTGATCGCGATGTGCGTGCTGGGCGGGCTGCGGATGGCGCTGCGCGAATTGCTTCAGCGGCACAGTTCGGAGGGGCGCAAACCGGTGCTGATCTACGGTGCGGGGCGGTCGGGGCGCCAATTGCTCAGTTCGCTGCGCGAGCAGTCCGAGTTTGTCGCCGTCGCCTTTGTCGACGACGCGGCGGACCTGCACGATTCTGACGTTGGCGGTATCCACATCCATGATCCTGCACGCCTTGGCAGGCTGATCCAGATGCATGGGGTGCGCCTTGTTTTGCTGGCCGTTCCCAGTGCTTCGCGGGCTGAGCGGCGCGAGATCGTCGAGCGGTTGGAGAGGTTTCCCGTCCGGGTCCAGACCATTCCCGGTATGTCCGATATCCTGTCTGGTAAGGCGCGTACGAATGATCTGCACGACGTCGCCATCGAGGATCTTCTAGGCCGGGACCCAGTCCCCCCGATGGAGCCTTTAATGAAGGGCAATATCGAGGGAAAGGTGGTGATGGTCACGGGCGCCGGCGGCTCGATCGGGGGGGAGCTGTGCCGCCAGATCATCCTGCATCGCCCTCGTGCGCTGGTGCTGTGGGAACTGTCCGAGCTGGCGCTCTATACCTTGAATAACGAACTGACCGAGGCGATAGAAGCGCAGGGGCTGGACGTCCGTCTGCTGCCTTTGATGGGCTCGGTCCAGAACCCCCGGCGCCTGTTGGCGGCGCTACGGCGATTTGACGTGCAAACGATCTATCACGCCGCCGCCTACAAGCACGTTCCGCTGGTCGAGCAAAATGTCGTCGAGGGTCTTCGCAACAATGTGTTCGGTACGCGCACGGTCGCGGAATGCGCCATCGAGGCAGGCGTCGAATCGGTTATCCTGATTTCATCTGACAAGGCAGTGCGCCCCACCAACGTGATGGGCGCGTCCAAGCGCCTAGCCGAGCTGATTTGTCAGGCTGCCGCGCTGCGGCAGGATCGCACAATGTTTTCTATGGTGCGCTTCGGCAATGTCCTCGGTTCGTCCGGGTCTGTCATCCCGCGCTTTCGCCAGCAGGTTGAGCGGGGCGGCCCGGTAACGGTGACCCATCCGCGTATCACGCGCTATTTTATGACAATCCCCGAAGCGGCGCAGCTGGTCATTCAGGCCGGTGCGATGGCGACAGGCGGCGACGTTTTCTTGTTGGACATGGGCGAGCCACTGAAGATCGTCGATCTCGCAGACCGGATCATCCGGCTGAGTGGTCTCACGCCCTACCGGATGCCTGAGAACGCTGAGCCGGTCATGGGCCATTCGAGGGGCGGTGCGGCTCTGCCCGAGGGGGATATCGCCATCTGCTTCACCGGGCTGCGCCCCGGCGAAAAGCTGTTCGAGGAGTTGCTGATCGGTGACACCGCCGGGCAAACCCGTCATCCGCGCATTTTGACCGCGAATGAGATATGCCTCGGCCCCGCTCAGTTGGACACGCTGCTGGACGCCCTTTTGCGGGCGTGCCAGTCGCAGGACATTGCGGCGTTGCGCTACATCATCGCGGGTGCTGCGCCGGTAGGCTATATGCCGTCCGGTCCGATCGCTGACCTGATCGGCGGAGACGAGGACGCAATGCCGCGTGAGGCCGCCGAGTGAGCGAGGTACATACTGGCTATGTTGTGGGACTCACGCACCGACTGCGCCGTTGCTCACGCACGTATTCTGTGGCAAAACCTGCCGCGACACACCAGAATGGACGATTTTGCCCATGACCGATTACGCACAGCGCCGCACCATGATGGTAGACACGCAAGTCCGCCCGTCTGACGTGACCAAATTTCCGATTATCGATGCCATGTTGAGCGTGCCGCGTGAGGCCTTTGTGCCGCGCACCCTGCGCGAGGCGGCCTACATGGGCGAAAATGTAGATCTGGGCGGCGGCCGCGTGGTGCTGGAGCCGCGTACGCTGGCCAAGATCCTAGATGTGCTGGATATTCGTGGAAATGAACTGGTTCTCGATGTGGGCAGCACGCTGGGTTATTCGGCGGCCGTGATAGCCTGCATGGCCGAGGCCGTCGTTGCGTTGGACGACGACGAGGCAATGAGCGCCGAGGCGCAGACCCTGCTGCAGGAGCATGGGGCCGACAACGTGATCGTTCACACCGCACCTCTGGCCAGCGGCGCGCCCGAGCATGGGCCTTATGACGTTATCGCCATCGAGGGCGGAGTGCAGGAAATGCCACAAGCCATCCTCGACCAGCTCAAGGATGGCGGCCGCATCGCGTGCCTCTTCATGGAAGGGGCGTTGGGTGCAGTTCGCATCGGATACAAGCTGAACGGCAAGGTCACATGGCGGTTTGCGTTCAATGCCGGTGCGCCGATACTGCCGGGCTTTGAGAAACGCGCGGCGTTCATATTTTAGTACGCATACCCGCATCGGGGCCGTAGGCGCCCGATTGTCGAAAGGACCATATGATGAATATCCATTCACACACGGCACGGCGCTCTGGATACAGGCGTGCTACAGGGTATGCGCGCGGTTGGCTGATCGCTGCTGCGGTGGTCGTGGCAATGCCCGCCGCAAACGCCGACACGTTGGCCGATGCGCTTGCCGGGGCTTATAATACCAGCGGCCTGCTGGAACAAAACCGCGCACTTCTGCGCGCTGCGGACGAAGATGTGGCAGGCACTGTCGCTGGTCTGCGCCCGATCATCAGTTGGTCCACTGATGTCACGCGCAACTATTCCAAGCGGCAGGGCGTGACGGGCATCGGCGCCGCACTGGGCAATAGCAGCTCTGGCTCGACCAATCTGAACGCCGGCATCACCGCTGAATGGTTGCTATATGATTTCGGCCGGACACCGTTGGCGATTGATGCTGCTAAAGAGCTGGTGCTGTCCACGCGCGCAACCCTTGTCGGCATAGAACAACAGGTGCTGTTCCGCGCTGTGCAGGCCTACATGAACGTGCAGCGTAACACGCGCTTTGTGACGCTGGGTCGTAACAACGTGCGCGTCATCAGCGAATCGCTGCGCGCCGCACAGGACCGTTTCGAGGTGGGCGAAGTCACGCGCACTGATGTTGCACAGGCCGAGGCCCGCCTGTCGTTGTCGCGCAGCAACCTTGCGACCGCGCAGGGCGATTTGGAACGTGCCATGGAGGAATACAGGGCCGTTGTGGGCAAGCGCCCAGAGAATATGGCGCAGCCGCCTAGCCTGCCCAATCTCAATCGTAGTGAAGACGCGGCCAAGCAAGTGGCGCTGCGCAACCACCCCGATATGCTGGCCGTCCAGCATGATGTTTCTGCTGCCAAGCTGAACGTTCTGGTAGCTGAAGCTGCGATGAGGCCGCGCGTCTCGCTGGGGGCAAGCTTCGGCGTGACCGAGCGTCTGAACGGTAGTACCTCGGCTGATACCGGCAGCTTGGGTCTTGAGATCGGCGGGCCGATCTATCAGGGCGGCGCGCTTTCCTCGGCCAAGCGGCGCGCGTTCGCACAGCGCGACGCCCAATTGGGGGCGTTGCATGTTACGCGTGATCGGATCCGCCAGAATGTCGGCAATGCCTATGCCGTACTTGAGGCGTCCCGCGCCTCGGCCAGAGCCACCGCCGAGCAGGTGCGCGCTGGCGGCATCGCCTTTGACGGCGTGAATGAGGAGGCCAAGCTGGGCGCGCGCACCACTCTAGACGTGCTTAACGCCGAGCAGGAGTATCTCGATGCGCAGGCAAACCAGATTTCAGCGGAGGCCGACGTGTTCATCGCCGCCTACGCGGTGCTAGAGTCCACTGGTGAGCTGACGGTGCGAGACCTGAACCTTGCTGTGCAGACCTACGATCCTGCGGCCTATTACAACCTCGTCAAAGATGCGCCTGCAGCCCTGAGCGAGCGGGGAAAGTCGCTGGACCGGGTTTTGCGCAAAATCGGAAACTAGTAAAACTGCGCCTATCTGTTGTGCGAAAGGCGCCGCGTTGGTAAACTAATCGGTGAGGCAAGAACCGAGGGCGATAAAAACAATGTCCGATCCCGTCATGAATGTGGAAATCGAGGATGTCCTTTCGTCGATTCGTAGGCTGGTGTCCAGCGAGGATCGTTCTGCAAAACCGGAGGTGGCGCCACAAAAAATTGTGCCGTCTGAGCCTGAAAGGCTGGTGCTGACACCATCCTTGCGCGTCGATGCTCCTGAGCCTTTTGTCGCCGAAGCGGCGGACAAGCTGAAGGGCGACAATATAGCCGATGATGAGATGGTCGGTGACAAGGCGCCTCACGACAAAAAAACTGCGGATGATTTTGCGACAGCAAAAGACGTTGTAGTTTCAGAAGCGCCTTTCGTCTTTGTAGATGCGGATTCGGCGTCAGGTCCGGATGTCCCGACGCTTAAGCCCACCGACGTGCTGAAAGCAAGAGTGGCCGAGTTCGAAGAGGTCGTGGCGCGTCAGCGCGATCAGTGGGACCCCGACGGCGCAAGCGCTGATGCAAATTCAGGAGATCCTAGGTCTGCCCTACCGTGGGAGGATTACGTGGTCGGCAGTGATGCTGAGGACACGTCGCATGACAGCGACATAGCCAAGGGCGCTACGCAGGCCATTGCTGATCAGGTCGAGGTTGCTGGTGATGAAGTCGGGCCGAAAGAGGAGGTTGCCGAGGCAGAATCCGACGTCATCTCCGATAATTTTGCCGCAGATGACAGCCCGCAAAGCACTCAGGAGGCTGCGGCAGAGGGTGCCAGAGCCGCTGCTCCCAAAGCATCTGGCGAGGATGACTTTCTAAGCGCGAACGATGATTTTCTTGATGAGGACGCCTTGCGCGATCTGGTTGCCGATATTGTCCGGCAGGAATTGCAGGGCGCCTTGGGTGAGCGGATCACGCGCAATGTGCGCAAGCTGGTGCGCCGCGAAATTCACCGCGCGTTGGCCAGTCAGGAGCTATAAAGCTGAGCTGTACAAGGCACTAAACAGTAGGTTCCTTGGCCAGAGAGAGCAGAAAGTTGATGTACAGATGCGCCTCCAGGCGGTTCGTGAGTGCGTCCAATGCGGCGTCTACACCTATCTCGAACTGTAGGGTCGATGCAACGCCCAGCCCTGCCAAATAAGCTGCGCAAAATGCATCGGACGCAAGCACTCCATGGACGTAGCAGACCTGCACCAGCCCATCGGCGCTGGCCGCGCCTTTGGGTTGGCCGCCCATGTTCAGCCATGCGCGTGCGCAATCGGCCCCGGTTGTCAGCCCCATGTGGATCTCATGTCCTGTCACCTGCGCGCCGGTGAGAGGATGCGTCCCGGTGATCCGCGCCAGCCGCTTTTGCGGTTGCATTACCGTACCTACATCCAGATGGCCCAACCCCGGCACGGTGCGGGCTGGCCCCTCAACCCCGCCAGGATCGGAGATCGTACGGCTCAGCATCTGGTAGTCGCCGCACAGGCCCAGCACTGGCCCGCCGCGCCGGATATGCGCAGCGAGATCAATATCCCAGCCATTGGCGCGCAAACTCGGCCAGGTCTTCGATGGTTGGTTTACTGCCCGGAAGTAGGACCAAGCTCGCATCACCCGGCAGGGGGCGGCCCGGCTTAATCATCTGCACGGTGGTGCCGGGCTCCGCGCTGAGCGGATCCAGATCGTTGAAATTGGCAATCCGGCCAAGGCGTGGCATTGCGATCTTGAACGCGCCGCCGGGGCGGTGGACGATATCCAGCGCATCCTCAGCAGGCAGGTCCACGCGTCTGGAAACCATGGGATCACGCCAAGGGCCGGCCATCCGGTGCGTTGCTCGATTGCGGTGAGACCATCATCAAAGAGCCGCGGATCACCTCGAAATTTGTTGATCACAAACGCTTTTATCCGGTCCGCATCTTCTGGGGACAGCACGGTTTGCGTGCCAACAATCTGCGCGATAAAGCCGCCACGGTCGATGTCACCGACTAGCACCACAGGTACGCCTGCCGCTTCGGCAAAGCCCATGTTGGCGATGTCGCCCTCGCGCAGGTTGATCTCGGCTGGGCGGCCAGCACCCTCGATTAGGACCAGATCAGTGGTGCCGGCGAGGCGCGTAAAACTCTCCAGAACCGCGCGCATTAGCTCGGGCTTGCGTCCTGTATAGTCACGGGCCTGCCCGGTTCAAATCACGCGGCCTTGCACAACGATCTGTGCGCTGGTCTCGCTCTCCGGTTTCATCAGAACAGGGTTTATATCGGTGTGCGGTGCGCGCCGCGAGGCGCGGGCCTGTAGCGCCTGCGCACGACTAATTTCGCCGCCATCGGGCGTGACAGCGGCATTATTTGACATATTCTGCGGCTTGAACGGTGCCACGTTCAGCCCGCGCCGCATGCAGGCACGGGCCAATCCCGCGACCAGCATCGACTTACCCACGTTCGAGCCTGCGCCCTCTATCACGATGCTGCGTGCCATGTCATATCCTATGCTTGGGCGTGATCCGGGTTGTACAAAGTGCCCCCTCCTGAGGGAAGCCATGCACACGCCAGCACATCTGATTTTCGCTGCTACCGCATTCACGCGGCCCGGTTCGCCGCGCCGGACATGGGCGACCCTTGCGGGGGCGCTGGCGCCAGATCTGCCACTTTTCGTTTTATCAGTCTGCTCACTTTCCGTTCTCGGGCTGGAGCCGCGCCATACCTTTGGTACGCTCTATTTTTTGGGGCAGCTGGCAGGTGGTGTTTCAGGTCGATAATTAGGTGTTTTTTTATGCTGCTGTCCTGCTGTCCTGCTGGCAGGCCGGGTGCGAGGCAGTGGCATTGCGGCGGCCGCACTGCTGCACAGCGCGTTGGATCTGCTGCACCATGATGACGGGTGCACCCATTTCTGGCCACTGACAGATTGAGTTTTTGCCAGCTCGATCAGTTATTGGAATCCCGGCGGGCCTGGCCAACTGGTGGGGTGGGGCGAGGTTACGTCCTGCGCCGCATTGTTGCCGATCCTTTACCGCACGTTCACCGATCTACAGACGACGGGCGGCCGTCACGTTGGCCGCACTGATACACGTTGCGCCATCTTTGATCTGGGCTGCCGTTTTAACAGTTTGTGTCACCTGTCCGCATCACGCACCCCGCAATAGCGAAAGCCCCGCCAGTATGGCGGGGCTTTTGAGCATCCTGCAACGGAAGAAGGCTTTTTAGGCCGCTTCTGCCTGAGCCGCAGCGGCATGGCGGCGCTCGCTCTCTTCGCGCGACAGCGCAACAGAGGTGCGCACGCCCTTGGACACGAAGTCCATCAGGCCTGATACCACACGCTCGTTCGGGTCGATCCCGGCACAGGACAAGACCTCGCGCCCGTCGCGCGACCGTGCCCAGCGGGCAATTTGGTCAGGTCCATTACCGTACTTCTTGTCGTCTGAGATAGCATCATCGAGTGCGGCTAGTACGACGGCTGCGAAAAGTTTGCGTGCCCGGTTGCCTTGCTCGTTGTTGAAGGCGGCACCGTCAACGAAATCCTTCATGGTTCGTCCTTGCTTTTATTAGTCTTGTGTTTTTGGCTTAGAGCTTGTTATGGAGCAGTTTATATGATTCGGATAGAGCAGATATGCATACCTGTTATGCGAAATCTGCATGGCTCAATCATTCGGGACACGACATATCGTTGGGTTGCCCCCTACGCTTCGACGATATATAGGGTTCGACTGAATTCTATCAACCTTTCGTCAGGATTTTGACACAATGCCCAAGATCAACGGAAACGAGATCCGCCCCGGTAACGTGCTGGAGCATAACGGCGGTCTATGGTCGGCCGTGAAGGTCGAACACGTCAAGCCGGGCAAGGGCGGCGCCTTTGCTCAGGTCGAGATGCGCAACCTTCGCAACGGCTCCAAACTGAACGAGCGTTTCCGCTCGGCCGATAAGGTTGAGCGCGTGCGGCTTGACCAGAAGGACCAGCAGTTCCTCTATGAGGTCGATGGAATGCTGGTGTTTATGGATAGCGAAACTTACGAGCAGATGGAGCTGCCCGTCGAGCTGTTGGGCGAGCGGCGGCCGTTCCTTCAGGACGGCATGACCATCCATATCGAGTATCACGAGGACGAGGCGCTGAATGCTACGCTGCCGCAGAAAGTGACATGCATGGTTGTCGAGACCGAGCCGGTGGTAAAAGGCCAGACAGCCGCCAACAGCTTCAAGCCGGCCATTCTAGACAACGGGGTCAAGGTTATGGTTCCGCCTTTCGTTGGGCAGGACGAGGCTATCATCGTCAACACCGAGACGATGGAATACTCCGAACGCGCCTGAGGCTGTTGGCGGAATTTTGAGTATTTTTAGAACGATGAAAGCGCCGCGTGGCCCGGGATGGGCGCGCGGTATTTTTACGCTTTACCGCCAGAGCGTAGAGCGCGATGCGAAAAGGCCCTGTAGCTTTGACAGGGTGCGGTTCGCGGGGCTGGGATGCCGGGCTGTGTCTGTGGCCAGACGCTCCATCACAATTTCGGCGCTGCAGGGCAGGCCCGTGACCGGGTCGAAATAGCGCGGGTAGTCGATCAGCGTCGCATGGACGAGCCCCGCGAGGGTGGGCCGCGCACTGCGCCGTGCGGGGATCGCGCCCAGATCGCGCGTCAGGCCCCAGCCGGCATAGAAGGGCGCGCCGGTGGTGGTGACCGGCAGCCCGCGCAGTAACGCTTCGAAGCCAAGCAGCGACGTCATGGTCCAGATTTCATGCACATCGCGCAGCAGCGCAGCGGGATCGGCGCGGGTCAGCACCAGATTGGCCAGCGCCTCTGCCGCCTCGTGTGGGACCGCGCCGCGCCGCAGGCCTGCCTCGACATCGGGATGGGGTTTGTACAACATTACAGCATCCGGATTGGCCGCACGCACTGCCTGAAGTAGTGCCAGATTGGTGCAGATTTCGCTCGCGCCGGTGCGGATTGACGCATCATCCTCGACCTGGCCTGGCACAAGGATGCGGTGGCCATGGGGCAGGTCTGGTAGTGCGCCGCCAAGGTTGTATTTGGTCACACCGCCTGTGACGATCTGGGCTATCAGCGCTTCGGATCGGTGGGTTTGATCAGGCCGCATTTGCGCGCGGCGGCTGATCCACGCCTCCAAATCGCTGGGCTTGGTGGGATCGTAGTAAATGCCGCGCGTATCCAGAACCAGGCTGAGCGGTGGGACCAGCTCCGCCCCCAGCCCGCGCGAGCGTAGGAAACCGTCCTCGACCTGCACGGCGCCGCTGGGGGCGCTATCTGCTTTGCCGGCCCAGACCATCTGGCGTCTGCCTGCCGCCTCTCCGCGAAAGATCATCGGCCTCTGGCGGCCAAACAGGCGCTGAAGCTGGCCGCGTTTCCAGAGGCGCATTCCATGCGCGACCCAGCCGTTGCGGTCCTCTCGCCAACTGCGCACTTCGGCCTCTAGCGTGTCGATGGCCTGCTCGATCTCGCACAGCGTATCGCGAAAGGGATCATACCATGCCGGATAAAGGATCATCACTGCCGCGAATATCTGTGCCCGGCTGAGCACGCGGCCCCGGCGTGGCAGGCTCAGCGGATGGCAATCGTCCGTGAGGCCCCAGCCAGCATAGAACGGCCGACCAAAGACGCGGGGGCGGTGCCCCGCAAAGATCGCCTCGAAACCGAGTTGGCTAGACACTGTGTAGACGGCTGTCGCCCCGTCCAGCAGAGCCCATGGGCAGACCGGGGTGTCGAGGATTGTGATGCGGTCGCTGGCGTCACCCGCGCCGAAGTAGCCGGGGCGGTGGCCTTGGACCGTCTCGGGATGGGTTTTTATGATGATGCGGACGCTAGGATTATCTTCCTGCGCGTAATACAGCATCTCGCGGAATGTGTTTGCATCGGCCCCTCCCAGTCGCACTGCGGCGTCACCATCGGTCTGATCGATGACCAAAACATAGCCTGGATCGGGGCAGGGCAGGTCGGGAATATGTGCGTTGTATTTGCTCAGCCGCGCGTCCTGCAGCCGCGTGATTGCAGCGCGGGCGCGGTCCATTAAGGCAGTGTCGTCCAGAGGGTGGGTGTTCAATAGCACCTCGAGATCGGAGGGCCGCGACGCATCGAAATGCGCGCCGCGCGTGTCGATCAGCAAGCCCAATGGTGGGCTGCCCGCGCGGCCTGGATGGATCGAGCGGAGCCATGCATCCTCCAGCCGGATCAAGCCTGCGCCTGTGCGTTCTGCCACTGCCTCGCCCCGGCGTGCATAGGGGCTGTGGCCCCAGACGGCGACCAGATCATCGGCGCCGGGCCAGCCCAGCCGCATGTCATATCCGGCCAGCGCCATGATGCGCCGTAGGCGACGCTGGCGCAGAAAACCGGCGTTGAAATAGAAAACCCGCCGCCGCCCCTTGGCCCCGGCGGGAGAATTTTCGCGTTGCGTGGGCATTAGCCGCCGAAGACTGACGTAGCAGTGTCCACTGTTCCGATCACGCCCAGCGTGCCGGTAAGGGCACCGAGAACCTTGCTCCACTGGGCAAGGGGTGCCTCGGTCACATACAGCGTGTCCTGATCGCGAACCGAGAAATCACGCGCCATGAACATGCCGTTGGGGCGCGTTAGATCCAGCACGTAAACGAGGCGCTGATCGCCGACCAGATCGTCGCGGCCCAGCACCTGGTTTGCGATCGCGGCAGGCTCATTCCGCAGAATGAAAACGCCGGTTGGATCGGCGGCTGCAGCCTGGAGGCCGCCGACGGTTGCGATCGCCTCAATGGCGCTCAGGGTTTGCGTCTCGAATGTCACTCGCGATTGCGCGCCGGTCGCGCCAAGAGCGGTGAAGGCGCGGGTATCCTGCTCGACCAGAATACGGTCACCGCCGCGCAGGGCGATGTCGAATTCGGGGTGCTTGTAGAGATCCTGAAACCACACCTTGCTCCGCTCGGTCCCGCGCAGGACCGTGATCTGCGCGACCTCTGCGGGTATCACGATGCCGCCCGCAGCCGACAACATGGCTGATAGGGTTCGCGTCGGACGTTCGATAGGATAGACGCCCTGTGCGCCGACGGAGCCGACCAGCGATACTGTTGCGCCGTCTCCCGCGAGGCGGCGGACCTGTACCTGCGGATCGGGTGTCTGTTCGTCCAGCTTGGACGTGATGATGCGCCGGATCGACTCGGGCGTGTTGCCCGACGCCCGGATGCGGCCCGCGTAAGGTACAAAGATATAGCCGCTGCCGTCGACCTGCACCTCTTCCAGAACGGTTTGGTTTGTCGTCTCGCCAGCCAGCAGGCCATCATCGACGTTTTCCCAGATGGTCAGTCCCAGCGTGTCGCCAGGCCGAATCGTATCTGACCCGATCTGACCTGCATTGCGAAAGCTTTCGCTGAACCCGAGGGCGGGCTGAACGGCGGTAGCACGCGTCACGCGGTCATTGACCGACACGATGAACGCATCGCCCGAACGATCAACCGATCCGGCGTAGAGCTGGCTTTTGCTGGGCCCGACCTGCGGAAGGATACTGCACGACGTGACCATCACTGAGATGGCCAAAAGAGCGATGGACCGCGCCCACCTGCTTGTCTGGATGTTCACTGCTCGGTCTCCTCGACCTAATTTTCTGCCTCGATTTTCGTCGTGTCGCCGTCTGCGCGGCGTATATCAACATGGATCTTAGCCGAATAGGAAACGAAAATAAAGCACTACGCGCTGCGCGTCCTATGTCACAAGGCGCAACTGTTGCCGTGGAGCCGCTGTGCCGCTGTGCAGCGCGTCGTAGGGGTCGTCCGCACTCAGCATCATGTCGACCGCCTGGCGCAGAAGTTGCCGTCGGCCGCGCGCCGAATAGAAACCGCCCGCGATCTGGCTCGTTTCAAGAAGGTAGCGGCGATAATCGGTATAAGCTTTGCGATCTGGTCGCTCGGCCCCGGCAAAGAAGTCGGCCAATGGCTTGGTCGAGACGAATTCTGGCTTGGCATATACCGCCTCGCCGAATGTCTTGAGTGGAATTCCGCGCCACAGCACCTGCTGCGCGGCCGTCGAATTTACAGTAACCGCACTGCGCGCCTCGTCCAGCAGCTGGGCCAGTTTGCCACCGCGCACATAGTGCACCCGGCCCGTGACGCCGTGCGCGCGGGCGAGGCGGCGCAGATCGCGGCGCACCGGTGCGCGGCCATCCTCCAGCGGATGCGCCTTGACCACCAAATGGTGATGCTTTGGCGCGCCGCGCGCAAAACCGATCACAACCGTTTCCAGAAAATCCGCCATGGTCGCGAAGGGCGAATGCATCTGGAAACTGCTGTCATGCTCCAGCTGCAGCAACGCCAGATGATAGGGAAAGCCGCCGTGCCGGATGCGCCATGTCGCCAGCCGCCGGTCGATCGCCTGCGCTGGCATCAGCAGCAGGCGCTGTAGATAGAGTGCGAATTCCTTGCGCACGGTGATGGCGCGGTGCGGCTTGAAACTGCGATAGCGCCGGTTCATGGCCAGAACGAAGAAATGATAAACAGCGCCGTAAAAAATATGGTGGCGCATATCGCCCCAGCTGGCCGGAGGCAGGGCACTGTCCATATCCGATTGTTCCAGATCGGTACGCATCCGTTCGACGCTGAGGTTCATCAAGCGCGAATTGCCGTTGCTGCCACCGCGTTCATAAGTGACCCAGTAGGGGCGCATGTAACCCTCTTCGAACACGTGGATGCGCAGACCCCGCGCCCGGGCTTGTCTGACTGCCTCAGCGTGGATCGGGCGGGTGTCGCCGTAGAGCACGATATCCGTCACATCCTTGACGTCCAGCATAGCGTCTAACGTATCGGCCCATGCCTCTGGCATGCCGCGAAAGGGCATGTAACTTGCGCGGTCGGGCCAGAACGCGCTGTCGCCCGCATTGAATCCAACGCGCCAGACCTCGGCACCGGCACGATTTAGCATCCGCCCCAGCCGGGCGAAAAACGGGCCATGCGGACCCTGAAGAAACAAAAAGACGTGGCGCGCGCCGGATACAGTGCTCATGATGCTGTCTTACTCGCATATCATTATCAAAGGCTGACCTACAGTAAATTACGCGCGGATTTGGGCGAAATTAAGACAAGTTTCGCCGCACGCCTTGCAGGGTGCCGGGGACGAGGCTACCTAAACATTCAATGTAACGGGATACGATACGCATGTTCACAGGCATCATCACTGATCAGGGCACGTTGCGCACGCTGGAGCAGGAGGGTGACCTGCGCGCGCGCATCGCTTGCGGCTACGATACCGGAACTATCGATTTGGGGGCATCCATCGCCTGCGATGGTGTGTGCCTGACGGTGATCGAGACGGGCAGCGATTGGTTCGACGTCCAGATATCGGCCGAGACGGTGTCAAAGACGAACCTGACGGACTGGCGCCAAGGCCGCACGATCAATCTGGAACGCGCGCTTAAGGTTGGGGACGAGCTGGGCGGCCATATCGTGTCGGGCCATGTCGACGGCATCGCGCGGATCACGGATATGCGCAACGAGGGCGCCAGCACGCGCGTCACGCTGACCGCGCCAGATGCGCTGGCCCGCTTTGTCGCGCCCAAGGGCTCGGTCGCGCTGAACGGCACGTCGTTGACCGTGAATGAGGTAAATGGCTGCGATTTTGGCATCAACTTTATCCCGCACACCAAGGACGTGACCACTTGGGGCAGCGCCGCTATAGGCGATGCTGTCAATCTCGAGATCGACACGCTTGCTCGCTACGTCGCACGCCTGCGTGAGTTTGGCTGAATCGCCCCTGCGTTCATCTCGGCTCAAGTACTTAAGCCCGCTAACAACATTGCGCCGCCTCAGTCGTTATCGCTCAGCCCCGCACCGGCCCCTGCGTTTCGGCTCTGCTCCGTATCGGGGGCATAGGTGCGCGCGGCCATGATGGCGAGGCGGGCCGCGGGCAGTTCGGCCAGATCATAGCGCATCTGGCAGGACGGCAAAGTCAGCTCTTTTGCAGTTCCCGCCCTGATCTCCACGTCGGCGCTGGCCATCGAAGGCGCATCCACTTGCCCGCGAACGTCGGCGGCGAAGGCGAAGGCGCCGCCGGCCCAGATCATGCGCTCGGGCTGGCAGCCATCCTCGGCGGCGGCGCGCACGAAGGGCAGCAGCAGCAGGGGATGGGCGCAGGCCATGATGTGTATATCTCGGCTGGGTGCGTCGCTTTGGGCCAGATCGCATAGCGCGGCGCCAGCCGAAATGGGGCAGATAATGCCGCCCTGCGCGCGCCATGTGTTTGCGCCCGTATCGGCGGGGCGCATTGCCGCGTGCGGCGTTCGGTCATGCGCCTCTAGGAAATCTGCCAGCGCCTCGGGACCCGGCAGGCCTATTCCGGCCAGCCAGCGCACTGCCTTGCCGGCTTCTTCGGCCATGCCCCAGCTAAACCCAGCGCCGCGCGCGGCTTTGCGCGCGAGGCCCTCGATCTCGCTCAGTGACCAGTTCAAGACGCGGCCAGCGGCGGATAGGTCCAGTCGTCGGCATCGCCATCCCGCAGCTCATCCGGGAAAGGCGCATTTTGAAACAAGGTGATACGCACCCAACGATCTGACCGGGGATCGAACCGGCACGCGCCGAAAAAGCTGAGCTTGGCACGCAGCATGTCGATGGGCAACAGGTCTTCGCCGATGGTATTACCGCGGATCTCTGCATAGGGCAGGCGCGCGGCGATCTGTGCGCGGCGTACGATGTGGCGATGCTCGGGATGGGCCAGAACAAAGGCGGCGACAGTGCCTTTGCCGAACGCGTCCAGCGCGGCGATCAGGCGCGCCGCGTCGCGGCCGGGGCTGAGCGGCTGTTCATAGGGCGCGACAGGCTCCAGATGGCGCTCGCCCAGTCGCGGCTCCAGCTTGGCCTCAGACACATACCAGACGCGCGCATCGGCGCCTGGCGCAGCCCAGTCGATATCCAGCGCCCAGCCATAGATCGCCTGCACCGCTTCGCGCAGTCGCGCGCAGGACATATCGCCGGCGATGCGCCACTGGCGGTCCTCGTCGCACGATAGCGTCCCGGCCAGATCGTCGACTAACTCGGGATATGGCTCCAGCAGCAGTGACACCAGCTGCTCCTGCCCCTCAAGTGTCAGCGCATCCTCGGCCCAGTGCCACAGCCTGTCCCAAGGCCGCGCATCGCTCAGGTTTGCATCCTGCAAATGTACACCCAGTCGCGCTAAGTCCGCGCGCAGGTCCGCCAGCTTGGTGATCTGGACAGGGTGATCGCTGCGCCAGCCGTCGGCATGCAGGATCGCGCGAGCCAGCATCTGGCGAAACGCCTCGATATGGCGGGCCTGCGCGGAAGGCAGGCCGCGCACGCGCGACAGCGCCGTCTCCCGGGCGGCGATCCACGCGTGCAAAAGTGCGGGGTGATTGAGCAGATAGGGTGCCATGCCAAGGCCAGTCGAATTGCCAATACCAAAACGGCGGCGCAGATTTGGCTCCAACGGCACGGCAGTGTCCGGCGCGGCCTGCCGGGCCATCTCCTCGACAAGATCCATGACAAAAGTGCGGGTCAGGTATACCGACAGCATTTCGATCTGATAGGGCGCCTGAAATTCTGGCCTGCCCGCTGTCGCATCCCTGTCCGCCGCGCCGAACTTGCCCGAGCCATAGACGGCCGTGGTGCGCATCAGGTACCCGACATCCTCGATCATGGCCGGGTCCGGCTGCCGCCCCTTGGCCAGCGCCGCGACGACATGATCCCACAACCGAACAGACCGGTTGGCCCGGCTGAGCGACAGCTCGCTTTGGCTGATGCGGCCGGCCTCCTGCACGGGCACATTGGCGCGCAGGCGTGCGATGTCATCCTCGGTGGGGATACCGTCGAATAGGGTAAAGGTCGCGTCCCATTCGGTGGCAATGACTCGGTCGGATCGTTTTTCAGGTGGCAAATCGTTTGCGAAAGCGATCAGGCTATAGCTGTGCTGCGGGCCATGCGCGGTATAGACGGCGGTGCCAGTGCCGAGGGCGTCGATGTCAAAGAGGTGACGCTCAACCTGCCAGCCTTCCTCCTTCATCCGCCGTAAGAGAATCCGCATGAACGATAGGCGGCTTTGATGAAGGGATCCCAGCCTGTCCAGACGCATCACCTGATCGGGCTGCCGCATGGCGGCGATGGCGGCGGGCATATCGATCTGCATTTTAAATCCTCCTCACAAATAAATAGGGCGGCCCGTATGGGCCGCCCAGTGTTTTTCTCTCAGTCGGTGCCGCGCCCCTTTGCGATGGTGATGCGCAGCGCATCCCAAAGTGATGGCAGCAGGATCAGCGACACCGGCACGGCGGTGACGACGATGAAGCTTTGCAGCTTGCCGATCCCGCCCGATCCGGTCCAGATCAGGATCAGGGCCATTATGCCCATCGTGACACCCCAAAAGACGCGCACACCTGTTGCGCTGCGATCCTCGTCTGACATCGCAATTGAGATGACGTAGGTCATAGAATCGCCTGTCGTGGCCACAAAGATCGTGGTCAGGACCAGAAACAGCAGCGACACGATAAAGCCCATCGGCATCTGCTGCGTGATCGCCAGAAGCGCGGCAGGCAGGTTGAACCCCTCAAACGCGGTCGAGACTGAGCCGGGATTGGCCAGCTCGAAGGCGATGCCCGATCCGCCGACGATGGTGAACCAGAACGTCGTCACGATGGGTGCCACGATCGACAGCATGATGATGATCGACCGTATCGACCGTCCTCGGCTGACACGTGCGATGAACATCGCCATCAGCGGGCCATAGCCCATGAACCATCCCCAGAAGAACACGGTCCACCATCCCAGCCAGCCCGGAGGTCCAACGATGGCCGCATCCCCGCGATAGAGTGCCATGCCAAAGAAATCGGTGATGTAGGTCGTGAAGCCCGAGACGAAGCTGGAGAGGATGAAGGTCGTTGGCCCTGCAATTAACATGAAGGCCAAGAGCGTGCCCGCGAGGATCACGTTGATCCGGCTGAGGACCTGAATGCCCTTCGACAGGCCTGTGATAGCCGAAGCGGTATATAGTGCAACCAGCCCCGCGATGACGCATGCCTGCGTCGTGAACGTGTCGGGAATGCCAAAGAGCGCGTTTAGGCCATAGCTGACCTGCAGACCCAGAAAGCCGACCGGGCCGACGGTGCCTGCGACGACAGCGATGATGCAGGCCGCATCGGCGATCAAGCCGATGGGGCCGTTGATGGCCGCATTGCCGAACACTGGATAGAGCAGCGTGCGCGGGGCCATCGGCAGGCCCTTTTCATAGTGGTAATGCATCAGCATGATGGTGCTGAGCGCGCCAAGGATCGCCCATGCGAGGAAACCCCAGTGCATGAAGCTTTGGGCCATTGCGGGGCCGACGGCCTCGGGCGTACCTGATTCTACGCCAAAATAGGGCGGAGAGGACAAGAAATGCGCCATTGGCTCGCCTGCGGCCCAAAAGACGCCGCCACCTGCCAAAAGAGTGCACATTATCATTGAACCCCACTGGAACGTCGGGAATTCGGGAACTGAGACGCCGCCCATCACGGCACGCCCGCCGGGCAGAAAAATCACGATGAGGCCAATCAAAAATGTGGCCAGCAGCAAGATTTGCCAGTAAAGGCCGAAATACTTGGCCGAGAAGGCGAAGCTGGCGTCGACCATTGTCGACAGCAGCTCCAGATCGATCAATGCGATCGCGCAAAAGAGGGCGATGAACCCCCCGGTGATCGTGAATAGCGGTATGTTGATATGTGCCCGGTTGCCGGGCTTGCCGTTTGTATCGCTCATAATAAACACCTCTCTGAGTGTTTTGAAATCGTCATGCCGGAGGTCCCGGCGGCTATGATCTGCCCGCAGAGTCGCTGGAGGAACCGCGCGGAATGAAGTTTTCTTCAAAGAAACGCAACCAATTTCCGCCCATCAGCCCGGCGACCTCGCCTGCGTCGAACCCAATTTCCCGCAAACCACGTTCAAAATTGGGGAAATCGCTGTTGTCCTTGAACCAGTCCGGCTGGGCTGGAAATCCAGGCGCGACGGCGCTGCCCTCGCCATAATCGATCTGTTTGGTCCAGCGGCCGGTACGCATCCATTCAACAATGCTGTCGGGTTGGTCCTGGCACAGGTCCGTGCCGATGCCAAAATGCTCAACCCCGAATTGCTCGGCAGCGCGCGCGATCATCTCGCAGAAATCTGGCAGCGTGCAGTCCGACTTGCCCTTCAGGTGGTGCGGGTAGGCTGAAAACCCCATCATCCCGCCGTTCTCAGTCACGGCGCGTATGACATCGTCACGCTTGTTCCGCAGGGTGGGTTGCCATGAGTGCAGGTTCGCGTGGGTGATGGTGATGGGCCGGTCCGAAATATCGGCGGCCTCGATGGCGGAGCGGTCTGCAGAATGGCTCATGTCGACAACCATGCCGACGCGGTTCATCTCGCGGATCACCTGCTTGCCCATGCGGGTGATGCCCGAATCCTCGGCCTCGTAACAGCCCGTCGCCAGAAGCGATTGGTTGTTGTAGCTTAGCTGCATGAAGCGTGCGCCGAGATCATGCAGCACCTCGACCAGCCCAATATCGTCCTCGATCGGGCTAGGGTTTTGAAACCCGAAGAAGATGGCCGTACGGTCACTCTCGTGCGCGCGGCGCACATCGCCCGCCCACCGGCCCTTCATGATCAGATCCGGATACTGCTCAAACCAGCGGTTCCAGCGCTCAACGTTCAGTACCGTCTCGCGGAACGTCTCGTGGTAGGCGATGGTGACATGCACCGCATCGAGGCCGCCGACTCGCATCTGGCGAAAGATCTTTTCCGACCAATTGGCGTATTGCAGGCAATCGATGCGCATCGCTTGGTCTGTCATCGCGGAGCCTGTGTCGAGCGGTCGTGCGCGCTGTTTACAGTTGCGCGGGTCGTGATGGCGGATCTGAGTATTTTCAGAACAGTGAAAGGGCGAGGGGCCGTGTGGGAAAGCGTCATGCAGGCGTACCGCTGGCGATGTAGGACGTCTTGACGATGGTGTAGAAGTCGCGGGCTGTCTGCCCCTGCTCGCGCGGGCCATAGCTGCTGTCGCCGCGCCCGCCAAAGGGGACGTGGTAATCGGTGCCCGCTGTAGGCAGGTTGACCGTGACGACACCGGTGCGCGCATTGCGCCGAAAATGCGTGGCGCGCGCGAGGTTTGTTGTCACAATGCCCGAGGTTAGGCCGAAATTGGTATCGTTGACGACATTCAGCCCTTCCTCGTAGCTGGCTACCTTTATGACGCAAGCAAGTGGCGCAAACATTTCTTCGCGGTTCACAGCCATATCGTTGGTCGTGCCGGTAAAGACGCCTGGCGACATGAAGTAGCCCTCCGTGTCCATGCTGAGACGCTCACCGCCGCAGGCCAGAATGGCGCCTTCCGCGCGTCCCGTTTCGACCCAAGCAAGATTCTCAGACAGCTGCTCTTCGGAAACGACTGGGCCGATCTGGGTGCCGCTCGTCAGCGCTGATCCGACTTTCATCGCCTTGGCGCCGGCAATCAGTTTTTCCACAAAGGCGTCATGCACGGCGTCCATCACTACGAGGCGCGAGGAGGCGGTGCATTTTTGGCCCGTGCCGCCGAACGCGCCGCCAAGGGCGAGCGTGACGGCAAGGTCAAGATCGGCATCATCGGTAATGAGGAGCGCATTCTTGCTGCCCATTTCCATCTGCACGCGGGTGAAATTTTGTACCGCAGCCGCCGCGATTCCACGGCCGACAAGTACGGAGCCGGTGAAGGAGATTGCATCCACCTTGGGGCTTTCTACCAAACGCTGGCCAACGTCGCGGCCAGCGCCCATCACGAGGTTAAAGAGGCCCTTGGGGATGTCCTGCCGCGCGATGATCTCGGTCAGGGCGTGGGCTGAGGCAGGGGTGAGGTTGGCGGGCTTCCACATTATGGCGTTGCCATAGGCCAGTGCGGGTGCGATTTTCCAGCTGGCGGTAGCGATGGGAAAGTTCCACGGGCTGATGATGGCGACAGTGCCTACAGGCTCGCGGCGCACATCAATCTCGACGCCGGGGCGCACGCTATCGGCTGTCTCGCCCAACTGGCGCAGCACTTCGGCAGCGTAGTAGGTAAAGAACTGGCCCGCGCGGTAGACCTCGCCCTTGCCTTCGGCAAAGGGCTTGCCTTCCTCTCGACTGAGCAGAGTGCCCAGCTCCTCGGCGCGGGCCATCATCTCGGTGCCGATGGCGTTTAGCACGGCCTGTTTGCGCTCCAGCCCGTAGGCGGCCCATTCTGTCTGTGCGGTGCGGGCGGCGTCCAAGGCCTGATCCAGTTGATCGCTGCTGGCCTGCGCATAGAGCCCGACCAGATCGCTTAGGTCGGACGGATTGCGATTCTCTATGTGCGACGTTCCGGACACCCATACGCCAGCGATATAGTTTTTTTTCAGATTATTCAAAGCAATCAATTCCTTGCATGTGGCGCGCCGCGCGGAGGCACATGTATTTCAAATTACGGTCTACGATGTATGGCATCGGCGGGACGCCCCGTCCGCGGGCGGGCTGCGGACGAGGCATGATCGGTCGCCAGCCTCCTTCAGTTCAATCACAAAGTTATTAACTAAAATTCAGTTATACTGAAGCTCGCAGTAATCATTCCAACGTTTTGATGGGTGCATCGCGGATCGCCTGCGCCAAGGCCTGCACGGCGGGTCTGACCTCGTGGTCATGTGGCATAACCATCCAAACCTCGCGGCGGGTGGCGTTATTGGCGAGTGGCAGGAACTCTAGATCCAAGAACTCTGGCAAAACTGCCAGTTGCGGCATGATCGTCACGCCCGCGCCTGCGCGCACCATACTCAGGATCGACACGGTATTTCGCACCATCAGCTTGGACGCGGCGAGAATGGGCTGAAATCCTTGGTCGCTAATTTGGGTGCAAAGGCCGTTGGCGATGAAGTCGATCCCGACAAGATCGGTCCATGTCAGATGTTGCCAGCGTTCCGCCAGTGCGTGGCTGGGAGGACAAACCACGCCGTAGGCGTCGGAGAACAGCAGATCGCGGCGAAATCCCGGCAGCGCCGGTAGTGACGCAAGGCCGATATCGGCGCGCCCCTCGATCAGGTCGCGCTTTACGGTGCCACTATCGGTGTCGCGCATGTCGATATGCACGCCCGGACGCGCTTGCATGAAATCGCGCAGAATGGTTGGCATGAATGCCTGTGCCACCGACGGTGTGCAGGAAATGCGCACGTTGCCTGCACGTGCTCGCGCAAGCGCCTCTATCGCGTCCACGGTGCGGGCGTAATGGGCCAATTCGCGGGCCGCCTCGGCGCGAATCTGAACGCCTAACGGCGTCAGATGCGATTTGCGCGCACTCTCAAAAAGAGGCGCGCCGATATGATCTTCGAACTGGCGCAGCATCATCGAGATGGCCGAGGGCGTGCGCCCCAGCGCCTCGGCCGCGCCCATCAGGTTGCCGTGATCCGCCACAGCCGAAAAGCAGCGCAGCATTTCGATCTTGATAGCCACGTGCTGGGAATCCTGTTTTGCTGCGGGTAATTTAGTCTAGCGCATAGAGCGTGCGCCGTCAGCCCATATAGCGCTTGCGTGGGTGCAGAGCGCTTAGCTGGGTTGACGCGCCTAGATTGACATTCGCCAGTCGGCTGGTGCAACTGTCACCGAACGCTAACTGCCTCTAGATCCGATTTGCCAAGGAGACGCCCAAATGCCCGCACGTATCTATCGCCCCGCCCGCACCGCCATGTCGTCGGGCACCGCCAAGACGCATAAGTGGGTGCTGGAGCATGTGGTCGGTACCGCGCGCGAGGTCGATCCGCTTATGGGCTGGACATCATCCGCAGATACTCAAGCGCAGGTTCGCCTAAGCTTCGCGACTAAAGAGGCGGCGCTGGAATATGCAGAAGATCATGGCATCGACGTGGTCGTGCAGGAACCGCACGTCCGCAAGCCTAATATCCGCGCTGGCGGCTATGGCGAGAATTTCGCGACCTATCGCAAAGGCGTCTGGACGCACTGAACCGCCTCGCTGAACGCCCCCCTTAAGGGATGTGGCGCATTTGTTGCCGCGGCTAGCCAGGCATCTTTTGAAAACGAGCCTGCACGCACATGCAAACCGCCCCCTCATACCGCCGCGACACACGGTCGCTGCTGGCACTTGGGATGCCACTGATCGGTAGCCATCTGGCGCAGATGGCGATTCATCTCACGGATTCCATTATGCTGGGCTGGTACGGCGTTGAGGCGCTGGCAGCGCAGGTGCTGGCGAGCATGTTCTTCTTTACCTTCTTCATCGTGGGATCCGGCTTTGCCTTTGCCGTCATGCCGATGGTCGCTACCGCCTGCGCTGAGGACGATGAGCGGCAGGTCAGGCGTATCACGCGCATGGGGGCTTGGGCCTCGCTGGCCTTTGCCGCGCTCGCGATGCCTTTCATGTTGGGGTCCGAGGCGATCTTTCTGGCCTTGGGGCAGAAGCCGGCGACATCGGCGCTGGCCGCCGATTACCTACGTATCGCCGGATGGGCGATCGTGCCGGCGCTGATCGTGATGGTGTTGAAATCGTATCTCGCTGCGCTGGAGCGCACGCAGGTGGTGCTGTGGCTGACCGTGGCTGCCGTCGTGCTGAACGCGGGCGTCAATTTCGCGCTCATCTTCGGAAACTTTGGATTTCCCGAGATGGGCGTGCGCGGGGCTGCTTTCGCGTCGCTGGGTGTGACCAGTTTGACGCTGGTGGCGCTGTGCATCTATGCCGCCCTTGCGACACCCGAACATTCGCTATTCGCTCGCGTCTGGCGCCCCGACTGGGAGGCGCTGCGCGATGTCGTGCGGTTGGGCTGGCCCATCGGGGTGACTAATCTGGCCGAAACGGGGCTCTTTGCCGCATCTTCAGTCATGATGGGCTGGCTGGGTACCTTGCAACTGGCGGCGCACGGGATCGCGCTGCAACTGGTGTCGATGACCTTCATGGTCCATGTCGGGCTGTCCAATGCCGCGACGGTCCGCGCTGGGCAATCCTTTGGGCGGCGCGACCGGGCTGGCCTGCGCTCGGGCGCCGTAGTGGCGGTGGCGGTTTCGGGCGGCTTTGCGTTGATCACGGCGACTGCGTTTCTGGCAATGCCGGAGCTGCTGATAGCGGGCTTTCTCAGCCCGTCCGAGCCGGACCGAGCTGCCGTCATTCTGATCGGAACGGGTCTTCTGGCGGCGGCGGCGGTGTTTCAGCTGGCCGATGCGGGGCAGGTGATGGCACTGGGATTTTTGCGAGCGGTCCGCGACACGCGCGTGCCGATGGTCATCGCCGGAGTCAGCTATTGGGTGGTTGGGGTACCGGCGAGTTATTTTCTGGGGTTCACTCTAGGGCTGGACGGAATCGGTGTGTGGATCGGGCTTGCCATTGGACTGGCAGCCGCATCTGTGCTGCTGGGTCTGCGGTTCTGGCGATGGACGGGGCGATGGCAGGGGTGAGCAAGACCTGAGGTCCTGACTCAATCCTCGCTTAGCAGTCGGTCGGCCTTTTTGCGGACCAATACGGTGCGCAGATCATGCATCGCCAGCAGTAGCGCGTCGGTGACTGCGTCTAGTTGCAAATCCGTTGCCTTGGACTGGACCCAGTGCGAGGTGATATTCAGGTTATCCACCGCACGGTGAATGTCGTCGATATCGCGGTATTCGAGAAGCTCTAGCCGTTCGGCCATCCAGTCGCGGATTACCGCCTGATCCTCGCTGGTCAATTCGCGCTCGCCATGCGGCTTGATCTCGCCCTTGCGGATGTTGACCACTGCGATCTGGTCCAGATCGATGCGGCGCTGGCGATTTTCCGTATCGACGCGAAATACGAACGCACCGTTTTCGCGCACGCGGAAATAATAGTCGGGTAGTTCGCCGCTCATGTTGCGTCCTTGTCGTCTAGCACCCGCCATAGTGACCAATCAGGATCGACCGTTACGAACATGCGCTGTGCGTCTCCGCCCGGCTCGAACGGTGCGGCGCCCACGCGGGGCAGGGCGCTGCCATCTGTCGCGAGGCCAAGCGCCAGCCACTCGGCCTGCACCGCGTAAATATCCCCCAGTCGCACACTGGCCGAAAACCAGCTGTCAAGCGGGTTTAGGTCAGGATGGGGAAAGAACTCCACCTCCATGCCAGCTCGGTCCAGATTCATCCAAACATCGCCGCGATACACAGTGTCGAACCCCAGCCTGCGATAGAACGCCTCGGTGCCGTCCAAATCGTGACTGGGCAGGTTCGCGGTGATCCGGCCATATGTCATGACAACCCTTTACAGAAATCCTGTATACGTGTGCAGGCCTCGTGCAGCGCCTCGTCAGACGTAGCGTAGCTGACGCGGAAGTTGGGCGATAGCCCGAACGCCGCGCCGAACACGACGGCGACGCCCGTATCCTCAAGGAGCGCGGTCGCGAATACCTCGTCGTCGGTGATTTTGGTGCCGCCCGCCGTGGTCTTGCCGATGCAGCCCGCGATCGACGGATAGACATAGAACGCGCCCTCTGGCATCGGGCATTCGATGCCGACGGCCTCGTTCAGCATCGAAACTACCAAATCGCGGCGGCGCTGGAAGATTTCGTTATGCTTGGGAATGAAGTCCTGCGTGCCGTTCAGCGCCTCGACAGCGGCCCATTGGCTGATGCTGCACGGGTTAGAGGTGCTCTGACTCTGGATCATGCGCATCGCGTCGATTAGATCCTTTGGACCCGCCGCATAGCCGATGCGCCAGCCGGTCATGGCATAGGCCTTGCTTACGCCATTGCAGGTTAGGGTGCGGTCATACAGCTTCGGCTCCACCTCGGCGGGGGTGCAGAATTTGAAATCGTCGAACACCAGATGCTCGTACATATCGTCGGTCATTACCATGACATGGGGGTGGCGCAGCAATACGTCGGTCAGCGCCTTCAACTCGTCCCAAGTATAGCCCGCGCCGGTGGGGTTCGACGGCGAGTTGAAGATAAACCACTTGGTTTTTGCTGTGATCGCCGCGTCCAGCTGTTCGCCTGTGATCTTGTATCCGGTGTCCATGCCAGCCTCAACGAACACAGGTTCCCCGCCTGCCAGCAGCACCATGTCGGGATAGCTGACCCAATAGGGCGCGGGGATCACGACCTCGTCACCGGGGTTCAGCGTGGCCATGAAGGCATTGTAAAGGATCTGCTTGCCGCCGGTACCGACACTGACCTGCGCAGGCACATAATCTAGATTGTTGTCGCGCTTCATTTTGGCGCAGATGGCCTTCTTCAGCTCGGGGATGCCGTCGGGGGCAGTGTAGCGCGTCTTGCCCTCGTCGATGGCGCGTTTCCCAGCCTCACGGATATTTTCGGGCGTGTCGAAATCCGGCTCACCGGCGCCGAGGCCGATGATGTCGCGCCCGGCCTCCTTTAGCTCGCGCGCCATTGTGCTCACGGCGATGGTCGGCGATGGCTTCACGCGCGACAGGGTCTTGGATAAGCTGGTCATTGCGGTCTCCGGTTTGAAACTTTGGCGTAATTGTTCTAGGTTGCGCAGGACGCCTGATCAAGCAAGATAAAGAGAAGAACGCCGCATGGAGGACATGAAAATGATATCTGAGACTGACGGAAAATGGTTCGACCCCGAGGTTACGACCTTTGGCGACCGTCTAGCAGGCGCGCGCGAGATCGCCGGTATGACGCAAGGCCAGTTGGCTAAGCGCCTCGGCGTTAAGAAAAAGACCATGGAAGACTGGGAAAACGACATTCGTGATCCCCGCGCGATGCGCCTGTCGATGCTGGCGGGGCTGCTGAACGTATCGCTGCTATGGCTGCTGACGGGCGAGGGCGACGGACCTGGCGATCTGGGCGATGCGACCAGCTATGTGCGCGGCAGTCACCAGCTGCTGGACGAGATCCGTACAATGGCATCGCAGATGCGGCTGAACGCCGAACGTCTGGAACGCGTCGAAGAAGAGTTGCACGCGCTGCTAAAAGATTCCGATGCCAAAGATGGAGAGGCCTGAGATGCCTGCACCTAATTCGCTGAAACCTGATTCGCTGAAACCTGAAACGCGTGAAATTCGGCTGCGCAGGCTGACTATGCGCTCGATGCGGCGGGGCATCCGCGAGATGGACATCATCTTGATGCGCTATGTGCGCGCCCGGCTGGAGGCCTTGAGCGTGGAAAATCTGGACACTTATGATACTCTGCTAGATGAGAATGATCAGGATCTCTATCAGTGGGTCAGCGGCCAAGTGCCGCCGCCCGAACGCTATACTGCGATGATCAGCGATATCGCAGCGGTGCCTGATACTGCCTGACGTGGGGCTTGGGCGCGCAAAACTCACAAAATAGGCTGCATTTTAGCGGTCAAAGCGTTTTGTAGCCCGAGTTTAACCGATTATTCGGCAATTTGGTCCAGTTTCTGTTTCTGAGCAGTCATGCACGGAGATAGAAATGAGTATGCACAAATCCATGGCGCCTTCTGCCGCTGAACAGGGCTTCACGGCCGGTTATCTGGACGCACTGTCGCTGGTCGAGCGGTTGCACAGGCTGCTGCTGGACGTCATCAAGGATGAGTTCGAGCGTGTTGGCGTGCTGGACATCAACGCAGTTCAAGCGCTGCTTTTGTTCAATATTGGCGATAACGAGGTGACGGCCGGCGAGCTGAAATCGCGCGGCTACTACCAAGGTAGCAATGTTAGTTACAACCTCAAGAAGCTGGTCGAAATGGAATACATGCACCACCAGAGATGCGAGATCGACCGCAGGTCCGTGCGTGTGCGCCTTACGCCAAAGGGGCGTGAGATCCGCGATGTAGTGACGGACCTCTTTGGCCGCCACGCAGACGGGCTGCAATCGAACGGTGTGCTGGGCGCTGATGGGATCGACCAGATCGCAAGCTCACTGCGCCGCGTCGAGCGCTATTGGACCGATCAGATCCGCTATATCTACTGATCCTGCGAGCGTCACCCCTGCGGCGGCACCAAGCTGTGACAGCGCGGGCGGGCGCAATTCGCGCAGCAGCTTGCGTGCCATTGCGGCCTCGAAGTCGGCAAAGCTCTGCGCCGTCTCGGCGAAGGCGCCAGAACCGCGCAACACGTGGGTGCGGTAATGGTCTAGCAACGTGCGCGTACTTGTCAGATCTTTGGTCACGTTGTCGCGCCCATTGGGATTGATGACCAGCGCGTTGACGGTGATCTGGGCCTGCGTATCCATTGCAACGGTGTCGGGATGCGGCCCTGCATTTGACGGACCATCGCCCGAAATATCGAGTGTATGGCGCCAGCAATCGCCGCGCTGTGCCAGCATTGCCGCGCCAAAGCGCATTGCAGCGCCCAGCCCCGTATAGGGGTCGGTAAAACGAACATCTGCACTGCGCAGGCGTGCTGTGACCTGTAGCAATTCGGACGGACCTGACATATCGGTCCAGCCCACCAACACCTGCTGTTGATCGGGCGCACCCCATTGATAGACGGCTAGCGCGACGGTGGCACCCGGCATGTTAAAGAGTGCGTCTTGCGTTTCGGGATGCTCCAGCGCCGCAGCCAGCCCGTCTAGCTGCAAGCGGTATTCGGTAGCATCGACCGAGCCTGACACGTCGAGGCCCAGCGCGAGCGCAAGTCGGCACACGGCCTGCGCTGGCGCGCCCCAGAGGCAGGCAGTCCCCATCAGAACGGTGGCGAATCTACCCATGCGGAGACAGGCGCGGCAGACCCTGCGCGCCCAGCATCAAATCGTTTATTTCACGAAACAGCTTGCGCGTCATGGCGGCGCGAAACCCGGCGAACCCGCCTGAAAGCTCTAAAAAGGCGCCGGGTCCATGCACCACCTCGCGGCGATAGAACGCCTCGACCTCGGGATCGTCGCCCAAAATCACGAGGCCATTGACCACTACGTCGCGCAGCGGGAAATGACGGTAGGCGTGTTTGGGCGCATACCCGTAATTGTTGATGCCGTCGCCCGAGATGTCGACCACCTTGCGATCGCACACCGGACCGCGCCGCAGCAGGGAGGCCGCAAATCCCAGCGCCTGCCCGACAGAGGTGGGAAATCCCTCATAGCTGCGCTCGATGTTACCGAGGGCCAGTACGGCGCGATCTATATCGCTGTGGCTGCGCAGTGTGGTCCACTCCATGTGCATCTGCTGCTGAAACCGGCCCGACCACTCGAATACCGCAAGCGCGACATGCCCGTCTTGGCCGCGCAGGATCGCATTTCGCACGTCGGGCGCGTCCAGCGCCGCCGCCAGTCCCAGCCGTTGCATATCATATTCGTCTGCATCAACCGACGCTGACACGTCCAGCGCCAGCACCAGCGCAAGGCGGCACCGATCCTGTGCCAGTGCCGGCGTCGCCCAGAGTAGCGCCAGAAGGGCGGCCAGCCCTGCCAACGCTCGCAGTGCGACGCCGCGCTCAGCCAATGGTCTGTGCTTTACCAATGGCCTGTGTTTTCCATGCTCGCCCACGGCTCGGCCTTGTCCAGCGCACCACCGACCTGCAGCAACTCGATCGAGATGTTGTCGGGGCTGCGCACGAACGCCATGTGCCCGTCGCGTGGGGGGCGGTTAATCGTCACGCCGTTGTCCTGCAAATGTTGGCAGATCTCGTAAATGTTGTCGACGCGGTAGGCTAGATGCCCAAAATGGCGGCTGTCATCAGGCAGCTTATCGTCGCCGTCCCAATTATATGTCAGCTCGACAGGGCAGTCCTCTTGGCCTTCGGCAGCCATGAAAACAAGGGTAAAGCGCCCTCCTTCATTTTCTATCCGATTAGTCTCATGCAGGCCCAGCAGCGCGAAAAAGGCCATCGTCTTGTCCAAATCCTTCACGCGCACCATTGTGTGCAGATAGCGTATTGTCATTTTCGCCTCCTTTTGGGGAATTTTTACTCCCCCCTACCCTAGGCGGAAACGCTGGCCCGTCCAGCCCGGCTGGCCTTTTGCGCGGCGCATCGGCTAGATACACACCAACACCGACTCAGATTTCATGCCGCGCCAAAGGACCAGACCCATGCCCCTCACGCCCCAGCAGATCGCCGAAATCGACGCTCAGCGCGCCCAGTCGCACACCACACTGCGCGCCACGGCCGCCGGGATGGAGGCTCATCTATACACCGCCTACCCGGTGCTGGATCATGGGTTCGTCCGCGTCATCGATTATATGGGCGACGACGCCGCGATCACGCAGGCCGCGCGCGTCAGCTATGGCAAGGGCACCAAGTCGGTGCAAAACGACGAAGGGCTGATCCGCTACCTGATGCGCCACTGGCATTCGACCCCGTTCGAGATGTGCGAGATCAAGCTGCATGTGAAGCTGCCCGTTTTCGTGGCGCGCCAGTGGATTCGCCACCGGACGGCCAACGTCAACGAATACTCGGCCCGCTACTCGATTCTTGACCGCGAATTCTACATCCCGGCGCCGGACAAGTTGAACGCGCAGTCGGTGATCAATAATCAAGGCCGCGGCGAGGTGCTGGAGGGCGAGGAGGCGCAGCGCGTCCTGAAATACCTGACCGATGACGCGATGCGCGCCTATGACCACTACGAAGAGATGATCTCGGACGAGGGCCAGCAGGGGCTGGCGCGCGAGTTGGCGCGCATGAACCTGCCCGCGAACATCTATACGCAATGGTATTGGAAAGTGGACCTGCACAACCTGCTGCACTTCCTGCGCCTGCGTGCCGACGCCCACGCCCAATACGAGATCCGTGTCTATGCGGATGAGATCTGCAAGATCGTCGCCGACTGGGTGCCGTTCGCATACCGCGCGTTCGAGGATTACCGCATGGGCGGCGCGCAGATGTCCGCGACGGCGCTGGAGTGCGTGCGCCGGATGCTCAAGGGCGAAGAGGTGACACAGGAGACTTCCGGGATGAGCAAGGGGGAATGGCGTGAGTTCGAGGGGGTTTTGAGGTGATACGAGATTCTAACATTTGAGTTTTCAGCCCTGCGAGCGTGTCCCTCTTTAACTATGGTTGGTTGCAGAAATGACTAAAATAAAACCCTTTGCGTTTGTCCTAATGCCGCTTGATGATGAATTTAACGATCTTTACAAATTTGGTATAAAAAAGACTGCTAACGAGCTTGGTATCATTGCTGAGCGAGTTGATGAGCAGCAATTCAGCGAGACAATTTTAGAGAGGATATATAGACAAATAGAAAACTGTGACTTTATAATTGCGGATATGACAGGTAAGAACCCCAACGTATTCTACGAGGTAGGATATGCTCACGCCAAAGGAAAATTGTGCGCCTTAATTACACAGAATGCGTCCGATATTCCTTTTGATCTGAAACATCATACCCATATAGTTTACAATGGAACCATTGGCAATCTAGTTGAAAAACTTAAGCCAAAATTGTCTTGGTTGATGAGTGAGTGTGAGAAAGATAATCAACAGCAAATAGATGTAAGTTATAATGCTGATAGCGGTTATCTTAAAAAGACAGAATATATTCATAAGGGTTCATTTGAGCTTGAAATTACTTTAAGAAATAAGTCTGAAAGACACAGCCCGGAGATTGAGGCATACTACATAGTCACAACACGAAAGTGGGCGCTCAGCGTTGATGGGGCAGTTTGCGGTTGCGACGATTATGAAGATGATAATGGAAAGCGCATGAGAAAGCACCTCATAAATCCAAGCATCCGTCGGTTGGCTCCTACTGCATTTGCACAGATAAAACTGCGGTTTGAACGAGATTTGTGGCGTAAATGGAGTGGTGAAGAAATGAAAGAGGAATATTTTTCGAAGGGAATGGTAACTTTAGAGGTTATCACGTCTAAAGGGACTCTACAGCATGATCTGCCGCTGGAAACGACTTTCTCTGAATTTCCATTCTAAGTTTGTAACGGCCTTTGAATTGTCATCGCCCCAACCACCCTTCCACCACATCCACAAACGCCCGTGGCTCCTGGGCATGAAGCCAATGCCCCGTACCTTTCAGCGCCATGAACCGCGCCCTGGGGAACAGCGGCTTTATCACCTCGCGGTGCTCTGGTAGCACATAGTCCGACCGCCCGCCGGACAGGAACAGGGTAGGGCCGTCATACTGCCCGGCCAGCTCGGGAAAGCTGATGATTTGCGGCATTTCATCTGCCAGAACGTCTAGGTTCAGGCGCCACCGCTTCTCCGCCACATCCAGCGATTGCAGGAAGAATGGCACCAGCGCTGGGTCGTCCACCACGGCCTCTAGCAAGGGCGCGGCATCGCTGCGGCGCTCGACGCCTGACAGGTCCACTGATTTCATCGCCTCGATGTAGGGCAGCTGGCTGTGCGCGTAGGTTACCGGCGCAATATCGGCGACGATCAGGCGGTTCACTAATTCGCCCTGCGTCAGCGCCAGCATCATCGCCGCCTTGCCGCCCATTGAATGGCCCAGCACGTCGATGGGGCCGTCCAAGCTGCTGCAAACCTCTGCCAGATCGGCTGCCAGATCCGCGTAGCTATGGCTCGCCTGCCAGTCGCTCATCCCGTGGTTGCGCATGTCTACTGCCACCACGCGGCGGGGGCCCGACAGCCGTTTGGCGATCACGCCCCAGTTGCGCGCAGAGCCATAGAGGCCGTGCGCAATCAACAGGGTGGGGGCATCCGTGCGGGTTCCGTGGTCGATCATGTTCAACATAGCAAAAGGGATACCGCGCCCACCGCTCCCGTTCAAGCCCCATTGAGCCCCGCGCGACGCGAGGGTAGTGTCACAAGCGAAAAGGGGCGTGCCATGATTGATCTGAAAACAGTCCGACGCGACATTGACGCAGCGTCGGAGAAGCTGCGCACGCGCCTCGGTGCGCGGGGGCGCACGCTGACCCAGCGGCTAAAACGGGCTGGGCGCGCCCTGCCCAAACCTGCGCGGCAGGCTGGCTGGCGGTTGGTCGAGCTGGAAAAGTTGCTCGCAAATCCCCGCCTGCGCCGACTTGTGAGCCGCCCCGAGCTGGATACTGCGCTGGCCGATCTCAACGTGCATCTAGACAAGGTGAACCCGTCTGAGCGGCGCAAGGATCGCCTGCTGGGCTTTGTTGGTAGCGCAGTGGGCAACCTCCTGCTGCTGGGGGTGCTGGTGATTATACTGCTCCGCTGGCGGGGTCTGGTTTGAAACGCAAAACGGCGCCGCTGTTTCCAGTGGCGCCGCATTTGGTCAAGCCGTTGCCTTAAAGATTGGGATAAAGCGGGAAGCGATCGCACATTTGTGCAACCTCGCTGCGCACCTTGGCCTCAACCGCCTCATTGCCGTCCGCACCATTGGCGGCCAGACCATCGACAACCTCGACGATCCAATTACCGATCTGGCGGAACTCCGTCTCCTTGAAACCGCGCGTCGTGCCCGCTGGGCTGCCCAGACGCAGGCCGCTGGTGACGGTGGGTTTTTCAGGGTCGAAGGGCACACCGTTTTTATTGCAAGTTATGTGCGCGCGGCCCAACGCGGCGTCAGCGATGTCGCCCGTCACCTTCTTGGGACGCAGGTCGACCAGCATCACATGCGTGTCGGTGCCGCCAGTAACGATATCGAGGCCACCCTTCATAAGCTGGTCGGCCAGCGCCTGCGCGTTGCTGATCACATCCGTGATGTAGCCCTTGAACTCGGGGCGCAGCGCCTCGCCAAAGGCGACAGCCTTGCCCGCGATCACATGCATCAGGGGGCCGCCCTGAATGCCAGGAAAGATGGCAGAGTTGAACTTTTTCGCCAGTGCCGCGTCATCCGTCAGGATCATGCCGCCGCGCGGACCGCGCAGCGTTTTGTGCGTCGTGGTTGTGGCGACATGCGCGTGCGGGAAGGGCGAGGGGTACTGCCCGGCCGCGATCAGACCCGCAAAGTGCGCGACATCGGCCAGCACCCATGCGCCGACCATGTCGGCGATCTCGCGGATGCGGGCAAAATCCAGATGGCGCGGGATTGCGCTGCCGCCCGCGATGATCATCTTGGGCTTATGCTCTTTAGCCAGCGCTTCCATTTGGTCATAATCGATGTCCAACGTATCGCGGCGCACGCCGTATTGGATGGCGTTAAACCACTTGCCCGACTGGTTCGGCTTGGCACCGTGGGTCAGGTGACCGCCTGCATCCAGGCTCATCCCGAGAATGGTATCGCCGGGCGTCAACAGCGCGGTGAATACCCCCTGATTGGCTTGGCTTCCCGAATTGGGCTGCACGTTGGCAAAGCCGCAGCCGAATAGCTTGCAGGCCCGCTCAATCGCAAGGTTTTCGGCCACGTCGACATATTGGCAGCCGCCATAATAGCGCCGGCCTGGGTAGCCTTCGGCGTATTTGTTCGTCATGACCGAGCCTTGGGCTTCCATCACCGCTGCGGAGACGATGTTCTCTGACGCGATCAGTTCGATCTCGCTGCGCTGGCGGCCCAGTTCATTGGTGATCGAGGCATAAAGCTCGGGATCGCGGTCGGCGAGGGATTGGGTGAAGAAACCGGCATCGGACATGGGATTGGCTCCGTAGAAAATGAATTGCGTTCCCCATTTCGCTACCGGAAAGCTTGCATCATTGTAAGTGTGGAATGCGACAACTTCCGGCAGCCATGCGGCAACACTGGCTAAGTAGCGCAAACTGTGCTGTCATGTAGTGGCACGTGATTTTTATTGAATCGGACCTGCCCGCCATGACCGATTGTATCGCCTTTCTGGCCAGCGACGCCCCAACGGCACAAACTGCACGCGCAGCACTGATCGCGCGCTATGGCGACACGCCTGAGGAGATGGCAAACGTGATCGTTGCGCTGGGCGGTGACGGTTTCATGTTGCACACGCTGCACAGAACTCAGGGGTTGGACGTGCCAGTTTACGGCATGAATCGCGGCACTGTTGGCTTCCTGATGAACGAATACAGCGAAGCGGATCTCATGGAGCGCTTGGCTGCCGCAGGCGAGGAGGTGATAAACCCCCTGTCGATGCGGGCCGAATCAGCCGATGGTACGCACCATCACGCGCTGGCGATCAATGAGGTGTCGCTGCTACGCGGCGGGCCACAGGCAGCACAGCTGCGCATATCCGTCGACGGGCGCAAGCGTCTGGACGAGTTGATCTGCGATGGCGCGCTGGTGGCCACCCCTGCAGGATCTACCGCCTATAACTACAGTGCGCATGGCCCGATCCTGCCCATCGGTGCGGATGTTCTGGCCCTCACGGCGGTCGCGGCCTTTCGCCCCCGCCGTTGGCGCGGCGCCCTTTTGCCCAAGGCAGCCGTGGTGCGGTTCGACATCTGTGAGCCTGCCAAGCGCCCGGTAATGGCCGTCGCCGACAGCACATCGGTCGCAGATGTTCTGTGGGTCGAGATCCGGTCCGAGCCCGGCATCGCCCACCGCATCCTCTTCGATCCCGGTCACGGCCTCGAAGAGCGGCTGCTGCGTGAACAGTTCGTGTGAATTCCTGCGCGAGTGGCGGAATTAAACGCCCTGCGATCCGTTGTCTGCCAGTGACGGCTCGGACGTGAGTGGACCGGTGAAATTCTAGCTTTAAGGAGCGAAAAAATGAACTGGGACACAATCAAAGGTAACTGGAAGCAGCTGATGGGCGAAGCGAAGTCGCATTGGGGTCAACTGACCGATGACGACGTTCAGGAAGCCGCAGGCGAGCGTGAGAAGCTGGTCGGCAAAGTGCAGGTGCGCTACGTTTTAGCCCGCGACGAGGCGAAGCGCCAAGTCGACGAATTCGTGGCCAAGCACTAAGGCGCGCAAGCGTGGGCCAGAGGTGGCCCAACTCAGATCAGTGTCATGATCGAAAAGGTGGTTGCCACGAAGGGACCACCTTTTTTCATATCAGCGGCCCTGTTTTTTCTTGGTGAAAATATCCAAAATCGGTGGGCTCCGCCGGGCCGGGCCTTTCGGATTTCGCGCAGCCGCGCTAATCTTGCCCATAATTATCTCACCGGGCCGAAATTATGTGTTTGTTCAGATCCCCAAGACAGGGGGGGCAAGTCGCTTACCGCCGCGCTTGAGACGCGCGCGACGACGGATGACATCCTTATCGGTGACACGCCCAAGGCAATACGCAGGCGGGGCCGTCTGAAGGGCGTAGCTGTGGCGGGGCGCTCGTGGAAACACTCGACACTGGCCGATATCGACGGGCTGGTGGATCGCGCGTGGATCGCGCAGGCCTTTCGCGTGACGCTGGTGCGTAATCCGTGGGATTGGATGGTTGCTCAGTCCCGGCATCTGTTGGATCGGATTTAGGATGAATCGATCTGGCTCAGCAGTCCAGATTTTGCAGATGTATTCGTAAAAGGTCAGGCCGCTGAGTGTCTTGAGGCGGCGTGCATAATTGTAGGCGTCAAGGAAGTCGCTGAGATAGCAGTGGAGCTGATCGTGACTGTCATAGTGATACCGTTTCACGGTCGCGTCCTTAATCGTGCGGTTCATCCGCTCAACTTGCCCGTTGGTCCATGGATGGTTTGGCTTGTTTAGGCGATGCTCGATCCCATTCGCTTCGCAGATCATGTCGAACCGCATTGGCCGGGAATAGGTGGTGTTCCGATTTCTCGGCTGCTCTGCGAACTGAATGCCATTATCGGTCAGAATAGTGTGGACCTGGTAGGGCATGGCTTCGAGCACGGCCTCTAGAAACTCCCCGGCCGTCTTGCGGTTTGGTTTGTCTACAAGCTGTGCCACGGCAAACTTGCTGGTTCGGTCAATGGCTACAAAGAGATAGAGCTTACCTTCGTTTGTGCGCAATTCGGCAATGTCGATTTGGAAATATCCAACAGGGTAGCGCTTGAACTTTTGCCGTTTGGGTTTGTCGCCTTCCATATCTAGTAGTCGGGAAATCCCATGACGTTGCAGCCAACGATGCAGTGAAGAGCGCATAAAATGTGGGATCGACGGCTGTAGGGCGTAAAGGCAATCATCTAGCGGCAGAAGTGTATGACGCCGGAAAGCCACTATCATCGCTTCCTCAGACGAGCTCAGAACCGTCGAACGGGGTTTCATCGGGCCGGTCTTACGACCTTCTAATGTCTCGCGCTTACGCCACTTGGCGACCGTATTGACATTAATGCCGAGTTCTCTGCTCAGCGCCGCGGTTGTAGCTTGCGATCGCTGTATTGTTGCTCTGATTGCGTGCGTGCGTGGTCGTGGCGCAGCCGTGACGTACTTGTCCCATAATACTTCCTTCCATTCATAAGAAAGAATCGCATCATCAAATCATGGGATCAAACACCTAATTCAGCCTCATTATTTCGAGATATGCACTAATGCCGCGCGGTGGCCACGATCCGGCCCGCATAGACTGCCTCCTACGTGTTAACCTTACGCAGCGTCTGCGTAAGGCGCGTGATGCCTGCAGGTCAAAATAGCCTAGGCAAATAGCGCGGCTGGAGCTGATAAGGAAGCGATGCGATGTTGCGATGGCTGGGCGCCGCTACCGAGGGGCGAGAGGTGGGACAGATTCGGGTGTTGGGCGTAGGCCGGCGTGGTCTGGACGCTGCGACCAGGCTGGCCACTGTTGCCGGGTGGCAGGCGGCGGGTGACATTCTGGGCGGTCAGCGCGTTCTGACTTTCGATACGGGGCTTCAGAGCGTCCTGTCTGTGCGTGCGGAGCCCGCATGGGACGGCGATGGCCCTTGTCCCCGTGTGCTTTGGCCGATCGAAGTGCCGGCAAGAGCGCTGGGCAATCGCGAGATGTTGCAGCTTGCCGCGGATCAACCCATTTTGATCGAAAGCGATACTGCGGAGGCGACGACGGGTGATCCCTTCGCCCTGATCCCGGCACGGGCATTGGACGGGGTGCGGGGCATCTGCCGGGTGCCACCCGCCTCTGATACGGCGCTGATTACGCTGACCTTCGCGATGGAGCAGGTCGTATTCGGTGGTGGGGGTACGATGCTGCATTGTCCGGCTGCGGCCCCTGATCTGACAGAGGCCGCAGCCGCGCGCGCCCGGTATCCACTGCTTGATATGGAGGGCGCAGCGCGCATAGTGCAGGCCCTACGCGGCAATACGGATCAGGCGCGGTCTGCAGGGCTTCCGGGCATCAGATCATAGGGCGCGCGCCATCCCGGCAGGGCCTCGATCCGCGATAGCCAGAGGTCGATGGCTGGCCATTCTGCCCGATCGAAGCCGAAAGGTTCGGGATAGAACAGGTAGCCGCAGCAACTGAAATCCGCGTTGCTCGGCCCATCGCCGACGATCCAGTCACGCGCGGCCAGATGTGCGTCCAGCGTTGCATAGGCCCCTGCAAGACGCGCTTGGGCAAACGCGATGACATCGGGGTTTCGCTTCTCCTTGGGCAGAAAATTCATCAAGAAACGCGTCATCCCGGCCTGACTACTGAGTTTGTGATTGTCCCACAGGACCCAGCGCAGGATATCGCGTGCCTCGGCGGCATCCGTGCCACCGAACTTGCCGCATTTGTCCGAGATGTGCATCTGGATCAGGCCTGATTGTGTCAGCACTGCATCGCCGTCGACCAGCACCGGCACCTCGCCCATCACATTCAGCTTGCGAAAGTCGGCGCTGCGCGTCTCACCGCCAAAGAAATCGACGTAGACCGCCACCCAATCCAGCCCACTGAGGGCCAGCGGAAGGGCCGCCTTATAGGCGTTACCACTCTCGCCCATGCAATAGAGTTTCATCATCGTAGTTGTCCTTTCGATGTGGGGCGCAGCGGGGATGTGCGCACATTATTAGGCATGCATGCGGGTGCGTGCGGGGTATTTGAGTATTTTTGCCAAGATGAAATGTCAGGACGTTATGGCCGTGTTTGACGGGTCATGCCACGATAGTGGTGCGCAGGCGAGCAGGCTGATGCTGGCAATGGCCGAATTTGCCCTGGTATGACGGTCAAATCCGCGCAGTCCAATTCTACGCTGACCATGCATTGTATTCATGGGCTGTCCTGCTCAGCGACGCGGATATGCGCGACGGGTCGCTACGGCGCCTCGAAAAGTAGCTCGTCTTGTGCTTCAAGCTGGGCCTCTGGTTTGAAGTGGATATGGTATGGTTTGACGTGCAGCGTCTTGGAAATATTTTGACCAAGACATTGCGCCTTTACGTGCCCCGAATGAGGCGATGCGCACCTGGCACTGAAACGAATTATCCTCGCCGCCATCGCTGCCGCGAAAAGGTGCGCCGGAGCGGTCCTATGAGCATTTTGACGGAAATCGCTTGGACTTTCGGGCCCTGACAGCCTACCATAAAGTATGTAGAAAATATTCCAGGCCGACAGGTCGGTTGCAGTTAATCTCTGAGAAACGAATACCGTCAATGAACTGGTCGCGCTAAACAGAGGCATTTTTCACGGTCATATGCGTGGTAGTGACGGTTGCCGTCTACTTAGCGGGCACGGCAGCGCGCAATCAGGTGGCGACGGGCGAGTTCCGGCGCCTGACAGGCGCTGGCGTCGAGGTTCTGCGCACACGGATGCAGGGCTATATGCAGACCGTGCAGGGTACGGCTTCGTTCATGCGCGCCTCGGGCGATATGACCCGCCGCAAGTTCGGCGAATATGTGGAGCATCTGGAGAGCGATCGATTCCTGCCCGAATTGGGTGCGATAGGCTTCATCCAATCCGTGCCGAGCGGCGACTTGGACGCGTATCTGAGCGAAGTCCGTGCCGATGAGCAACCCGGCTACGTCACGCGTAACCTGACGGCCGGCGATACGCATTATCTGGTCAGATATATCTACCCACGGGTCAGACATCAGGGCGCGCTGGGCCTTGACTTGATGTTCGAGCCCGAACGGCGCGCGGCGCTGGAGGCGGCACGCGACACTGGCACCATTCAGCTGACCCTGCCCATTGATCTGATCACGTATCAGAAGGAGGCGGCGGGATTTCTGCTGGTGCTGCCCTATTTGGGGCGCGCGATCCCCGAGCGCGAGGATGCGGCCGCCGAGAAGGGGGCGTTCATCGGGTGGGTCTATACGCTCTTTACCGCCGAAAATCTTATGGCGGATCTCACGGCCAATCTGGGCGAGAGTTACTCCTACCGCCTCTATGATGGGCCGACGGTAGACCCGGACCGCCTGATCCTGCAGGCAGGGCAGATGAACGGCCCCGCCGGCGCGTTCGATGCGACCTATAAAGTCGAGAAGTTCGGCCGGCCTTGGACCATTGTCTTTGCCAGTACGGCGCGGTTTGATCGCGCTTTTCACAGCTATCAGCCTTCTGTGACGTTGTTTATCGGAGTTATTCTGACGGTGTTGACACTGTTTTTGCTGCGTGCGCGGCGGCGGCGCAGCGAAGCACTGAGCGAGATTGCATTGCTGCGCGCTCGGCAGGTGGTCGCTCGCGAGGAGGAGAACCGCGCAATCGTTGAAAACGACGTCACGTCGGTTTTTGTGCTGGATGCGATGGAAACGATCCTGTTCGTCAATCGCGCGGCGCTGATGACGTTCGGTTATGTCGGCACAGATATTGCCGGCCTGCGTTTTGGCGCGCTGGTGCGCGAGGCCTCGCCGGGCGTCATACCTCAAAGCTATAACGCATTAGGTCATCCTCGCGAGGGCGACGCGCTGTTCCTGGATCAGCAAAGGAACGAATGGACGACAGTCGACGGGCAGGCGCGCGTCACCGCTATCGTGCGCGATGTCACCGGCCAGATCCGCGCCCAGAGCGAACTTAAGCGCACCAAGACGCTCTATGACATGGCGCTGAACGGGGCGCAGATCGGGGTTTACGATCTGGATATCGCCACGGCAACGACAGATGTTTCGCAGACATGGTGCGAGATCATGGGATGCCCCGCCAATTGCAACGACGGCGATACGATGGAGATGTTTTGGGCGCGTGTGCATCCGGCTGACTTGCCTGTGCTACAGGCCGCCGAGGATGCTTGTGCGAATGGCAAAACCGATGCCGCGATCGCAGAATATCGCGTCCGCTTTGGCAAGGACGACTGGCGCTGGATGCGTTCACATTCGATGGTAGTCGAGCGCGAGGATGACGGCAAGGCGCTGCGCCTGATCGGGATGCAATCGGATGTCACTGATCTAGTGCAGGCGCGTTATGCGCTGGAGGCGAGCGAGCAGATGTTCCGTCAGGCGCTGGCCGCCGCGCCTGTTGGCATGGCCCTGATGGACGCGCGGGGCAATTTCAAGACCGTAAACGAAGCCTTCTGCGTGCTGTGCGGTAGGGACGAGGCCGAGATACTGGGGGGCACGCGTCTCGCTGACCTGATGCCGTCCGAAGATATCAAGGCGGTTTACCGCGGCGCTGGGGCATTGACGGAGGTTGGCGCCTCGCAGGTTTATATTGCTGAACACCGCATTTTGCATTCGAATGGCAACATACGCTGGGGGCTGTGCAACATATCTTGGACCCATGACCGCAATACTGATCAGAACTTCTACATCGCGCAGATCAACGACATCACCGATCAAAAGAAGATGGATCAAGTCAAAAATGAGTTTGTCGCGACCGTTAGCCACGAGTTGCGCACGCCGCTGACATCGATCAAGGGCGCGCTCGAGTTGATAAAGGCCGCGGGTAAAGAAGCCCTGCCAGTGGCCGCCGCGCGGCTGATCGACATCGCGAGTTCCAATACTGATCGGCTGGTGGGTATCGTTAACGATATTCTTGATCTGGAGAAGATCTCGTCAGGCGAGGTTGCCTTTAACTTTGGCGAAATATGTATGTGTGATCTGGTCCGTACTGGTGCCGAGGAGATGGGGCCATTTGCAATGGCCTACGACAACCGTCTGAAAATTGACGTGCCGCCAGAGCCTGTCTTTATCGTTGCCGATGGTGCCCGGATCAAGCAGGTGTTGGCCAATCTGGTGTCAAACGCGTGCAAATATTCGTCCGCAAACAGCGATGTGTTGATAAAGGTCGAGCGTCTCGGTGATGTCGCCATCGTCTATGTTCAGAATATTGGGCCAGGCGTGCCGGAGGTGTTCAAGTCAAAGATATTCAAGGCATTCTCGCAGGCCGACAGCTCAGACACGCGCGCTAAGGGGGGCACGGGACTGGGCCTGAACATAACGCGCCAGATCGTCGGGCGCCACGGTGGCGATGTCGGGTTCAAGAGCAGGCCGGGCGGCATTACCGTGTTCTGGTTTACGTGTCCGGTCGCAGCTATGCAGCGTGTGCCGGACCGACAGAGCATCGTGCAACTCCCCAGCCCGGATGCCAAGCGCATCAAGGTCCTGCATTTTGAGAAGGATCGCGACTTTGCCGAAGTGACCGCGTTGACGATGGCTCCGGTTGCCGATGTGCAGCACGCGGCGGCGCGGGACGCGGCGCATGAGGTTTTGGGCCGGACCCGGTTGGATGCGCTGATCGTCGATTGCACCATGCCGGATGAGGACGTCGCCGACCTGCTGGACGCGATGGCACTGCGCCAGCCGGAGGCGGTCCTCATCGGGCTGTCCGCCGACGAGGACCGCATGCGCGATCCACGTCTGCTGATCGATCTGATTAAGAGCCGCTCTGAACTGGGAACGATCGTCACCTCGGTGATGCGCTGCCTGACGCGGGTATCATGATGGTCAAGAGCAATGTTGGGCGCGCAAGAAACTGTCGCGCAAAACGAACGAACGTCACATTTCTGACGATTTGTGCGAGCAAACTGTCATATGTTAGAAATTTATCCAGTATGATTTGAGCGTTGTCTAAAACATGACTTTGATACGTGATACTGATTTGCAGCAATTCGCAGGTGACGATTTGACTATGTTCGATTTCAAGCTGGCCGATACCGCCCCGGTTTTGGTCGGTATCATGCTGGGGGCCGGATGGTACGCCGGTGTGACCAGCTTGCTATCTTTCCCCGCCGCGCCGCTGATTGCCGCGACGGGGGGGGTGGCGCTGGCCGCGATAGGGGCCGGCGTGGTGGCCGTGAGGCAGACTGCCCGGCGGCACGCTCAGTTGCTTTTGCCGATGCAGCGCAAGTTGCAAGCGCTTGAGGCACATTGTGTGGTCAGCATGGTCGATACGGACGGCCTTCTAAAGGATGTAAACGACCTCATGCTGGACTTGACTGGATATAAGCGCGCCGACCTGATCGGCCAGCCTGTCGAGGTGCTATATGACAGAGAGGACAAGGCGCTGGCGGCGCGCATCCGGTCACAAATTTGCGAGGGGCGCACGTGGCAAGGCGAGACGCGCCTGAAAGACGCATCCGGGCGGCAGATTTTTACGCAGACGACGATCATGCCGCTGACTGGGCGCGGTGGAACGGTTTCAGGCTCGATCTCGGTGCGCACGAATACGACCCATATTAATCAGTTGCTGGCCAAACATCACACGATGGACACGCTGAACGAACTGCGTGACGATGTCTGGATCGTCAACGCGGGCGACTGGCGTATCAGCTATCTGAATCATGCGGCGCGGACGCGTTTGGGCTGCGCTGACGGCGAATTGCCACGCGAAGCGCTGGAGGAGGTCGCCTACGGGGCCAAGCTGTGCGACGTCATGCGCGCCTGCCGCGCGCTGCAGGGCAGCGGCGATAGCGGCACTCGGCTTGAGATCGTGCATGATGGGGTGCCGCTGCATGTCAGCATCAAACAGCTGGGCACGCCGCAAGCGGGCGCGCGTTTTCTGATCTTGATGACCGACATTTCTGACCAGATCGCGCAGGATCGGCGCAAGTCTGAGTTCGTCTCGACGGTCAGTCACGAATTGCGCGCACCGCTGACATCGATCAAGGGCGCTCTTGGCCTGCTGTTGGGTAGTGAAGACTTGAAAGTTCCCGACAAGGCATTGGCCTTGCTGGAGATTGCGCATCGTAGTTCGGATCGTTTGATTCTGATCATCAACGACATCCTCGACCTCGACAAGATTTCGCATGGCGAGATGCTGATCGAGATGCAGGACACCGACGTGGCCAGTCTGGTGCAAGAAACGCATGCCGCGATGCAGATCCTGCAAGAGCGGTTCGATGTAGTGGTCGAGGTGACTGGTGCGGACGCCCCGCTGCCGTTCTTAACCGACCCAAATCGGTTTATTCAGGTGCTGACGAACTTATTGTCAAACGCGTGCAAGTTTTCGCCGCAGGGCGGTCGCGTTACCATTGAGATCGAGGACAATCCCGATCATGTGCGCGTCTCGGTGCAGGATGAGGGTGCTGGAATCCCAGCCGCGGAACGGTGCAAGATATTCCAGCGCTTTGCTGACATGACCAATTCCGATCGTGTGGCCAAGGGCGGCACCGGCCTTGGCCTCAGCATATGCAAGGCCATCGTCGAGAACATGGGTGGCAGCATCGGATTTCAGACCCGTGAGGGTGCCGGTACCAACTTTTACTTTACGCTACCGCGGGCGGTGCGGGCCATGCCGGCCCCGGTACTGGCTGCCACAAACTCAGGACGCACGATAGAGGGACCACAATGATCAAGATAATGCACGTGGAAGACGATGATGACATTCGCGAGATCGCTGAGATGGCGCTATCGCTGTCGGGCGAATTTGAAGTGGTGCAATGCGTCTCTGGTGAGGCCGCGCTGGCACGCGCTCCCGATTATCATCCCGACGTTCTGTTGCTGGACATGATGATGCCCGGAATGACCGGCTCCGAAACGCTGGAGCATTTGCGCAAGATGCCGCATATGGCAAACGTACCGGCCATTTTCATGACAGCCCGCGCGCAGCACGCCGACATCGAGCAGCTGCGCGACAACGGCGCCGCCGATGTCATCAGCAAGCCGTTTGATCCGATGACCCTGGGCGATCAGATCAAGGAGATCCTGCAAGCGCAAGTTGGCCAAGTCTGCGGCTTGAGACCTGTGGCCTGACAAAACTGGTGGTGGGGCCGTCCCTGCAATAGGGGGGCCGGCATTCCTGATGCCAACGCTTCGCTGCGTCGCGCGCCCAGCTGACGCAGTATCGCCTCGCAGGTTATGCGAGGCGTTTAATTTCTATCGATTAACTTACGCAGCGCCAGAGCAGCTCGCATTGAACCTTATTTAGACGCCGCCGTTAGGCCGCGTCTAAATAAGGTTCGCAACGCGAGACGAAATCGTCGATGGCAATCAAAATATCGGACGGGCAGGGTTGCCTGTCGCTAGCGGGTGCGTCCAGATGCGTGTCGATCATCGCCTCGCAGGCCGACGCGGCGGCGCCTACATCCTTCAATCCAAACGATCCAGCGCTGCCCGCAATCTTGTGCAGGATCGCGCGCGCTGCGGCGAGGCTGGTCGTCTTTCCTGCTGCCGTCTCGGCGTTCCAAGCGTCCATCGCGTGACTGGCGATGTCGGCCTGCGCCCCTTCCAGAATCGTCATGAATTTTGTTCTCAGCGCAGCAAATCCAGGCAGGGCGTCATGTGCGAAGGCTGTCATGCTGAATGTTCCTCTGTCCATAGATTGTTGCGTTCGGCCTCATGCGCTGTGCTGGCCGCTTCGGCGCTGGTATGCGCCTGCGCAATTGCGCCCATCAAGGATGGGCCGGTCTGCCGGATCAGGCGAATGGCCTCGCCAATGCTGACGCGTGGTTGCAGGCGTAGGCCCGCATTGTCGAACAACTCGGCCCGCGACAGGGCCAGATTGGCCTTGTCCATCAGCTGTACCGCCTCTGGGCACCAGCCCCCTTCGGTCACACAGACGAACGTGCCATTTCCGGCATGAGACATAAGAAACTGGTGCGCGCGCAGCGTGTCCGAGATAACTTCGGCCACATCGGAGATGAGGCTGTAGAACTCGAAACTGCTCATCCGTGCGTAAAACTTCTCGATCTGGCGAATGGAAAAGGCAAATGTGGTCGACCCAAACAGCGCGCTACGCGACAGCTGCGCGACATAGTTTTCCATCGCGAGGTATTCGATCGTGTTCTCGACGTCGTGGATTGCAATCGGCTCGTGCAGTTGCGGGTACTCGGGGACAATGGGTGGCGCGCTGCCGTCCCGGCCAGAGGTGCAGGTGCTGAAAATCTTGTTCGTACGTGGGCGGCGGGCGGATACCATCTGATCGACGACCTGCAGGCGTGAGCTGAATTCACCCATCTCAAACGGCTTGGTCAGGTAATCAGTCGCCCCGGCGGCAAAGGCGGCATCGGCATAGCGCTTGTCGGACATGGCCGTGAGCATCACAATAGGTGTCTGCGCGTGGCGTGCCAGCCCGCGCACAGCACGCGTCAGCATCACCCCATCCATCTGCGGCATCTGAATATCGAATAAGAAGCAATCGAAGGGGCGCAGACCCACTTGGGCGATGACCTCCAGCGCCTCGGCGCCGGATTCCGCCGTCACCAGCTTGTGATCGCCTGATGCCGCCACGAACTGCGACAGCAGCTCCAAAATGATGGGATCATCGTCCACCGCCAGTATCTTCATTATCCGCTCGCCTTTCCGCGCCAACTGCAAGGTGCGTGTGCGTACTTTCAAGGGTCTAAGGTCGTGGAAGAAAATGGCGTAAGTATGGCCCTGCAACAGCGGTTCCATATTTCGGGCGATAGTTTGAGAAATGTGGCAGGGTAAAAAACCCAAAAAGTCAGCGCTTTCGCGCCTCCAGAGCGGAGTTGAACAGGCGCAGTCTATGCGAGAAAGTATCTTCGTTTATCACGCTATCAAAATTCTCGAACAGAAACGACAGTGCCTCTCCCTCATCCAGTCCGGCCTCCTGTGCCAGGCGGCGTAGGCGTCTATATGCATCCTCTGTCATCGCTGTATTGAACCGCCTGGTCATACGAAAACGTTTGGACATCTGTGTCACCTCCGGGGGATGGGGGCGCTGGGCAGGCGTTCAGCGCGGTCACGACCAGTCTAGACCGCGCTGCGCCGCCGCGTCACCCACCCGACCGGCTGGCACGTATGTCACTCGGCTGCCTCGCGCGCCGTCTGTTGGGTGTCAAGTGCACGCGCGACGCCGTCGATCTGTGTCCGCAAATCGCCGATGGCTGCGTTCAGCTCATCTCGCTGCCGGATCATGTCGGCCAGCCGCCGACTGGCCAATTCATGCGTGCGAACCATTTGACTATACTGCTGATCGTCCACACTATACAGATCCAATAACTGGCGTATTTGCTCCAGCGGGAAGCCGTAGCGCTTGCCGCGCAGGATAAGGGTCAGTCGCGCGCGGTCGCGCCGGGTGAAGAGCCGCTTTTGCCCTTGCCGTATGGGCGCAAGCAGTTCTTTGGCCTCATAGAATCTGAGCGTGCGAGGGGTCACCTCATAGGCGTCGCACATCTCGCGAATTGTCATAGTGGTATTGGGCATCTGACACCTGATTTTCTTGTTAGCTGTTGTCCTGCCAGATAGTCCCCCAGTCTAAGGATACAACCTGGGGCTGGGAGCGGCGGGGCTACGTGGCGTCACGTTTGTGTGTGCGATTGTGCCTGAGGCTTGAGGCTAAGGCTTGGCGTTCGCGATCTAACCGGAGTGGGCCAATAAGGCAAGTCGATGTGTGCGCGGCGTGTGGAAAACGTGCGAAAGGGTATAGATGACACGCAGTCTCGATGGCGGCATAAGGCGCGGATGAGCGCCCCGACCCCCCATATTCGCCTGACACACCGCCGTGTGCTGCGCATCGCGTGGCCCATCGTGCTGTCGAATGCAACGGTCCCGCTGCTCGGTATCCTCGACACAGGGGTGATCGGCCAAATGGGGCAGGCAGCCCCTATCGGCGCTGTGGGCGTGGGCGCGGTGATCCTGACTGCAATCTACTGGATCTTTGGATTTTTGCGCATGGGCACCAGCGGGCTGGCAGCACAGGCGCGCGGCGCGGGCGATACCGGCGAGGTGGCGGCGCTGCTGACGCGCGCTCTACTGATCGGCGCGGCTGGTGGGGTGCTGGTCTTGCTGCTGCATGTGCCGCTTTTTGCCGGCGCCTTCGCGCTTGCCCCGGCAAGTGCCGAGGTCGAGGCGCTCGCGGGGGATTACATGGCCGTCCGCGTCTGGAGCGCGCCGGCAGTGATCGCCATGTTCAGCATGACCGGCTGGTTGATCGCGATGGAGCGAACAGGCGCGGTTCTGATGATCCAGCTGTTGATGAACGGACTAAATATTGCGCTCAACCTGTGGTTTGTGCTGGGGCTGGGTTGGGGTGTCACTGGCGTCGCGTGGGCCACCTTCATTGCCGAATGGGTTGGGTTGATCTGTGCCTTCGCACTGTGCCGTGATGCGTTTCGCCTGCCCGACTGGCGCAACTGGGCGCTGGTGTTTGATGCGGTGCGGCTGCGGCGGATGGCGTCGGTCAATACCGATATCCTGATCCGTTCGGCGCTTTTGGAGGTGGTGATGCTGTCCTTCATCTTTATCGGCAGCGATCGGGGTGATGTGACGCTGGCGGCTAATCAGGTGCTGGTGCAGTTTTTGCATCTCAGTTCCTATATCATGGACGGTTTCGCCTTCGCCGCCGAGGCGTTGGTGGGCCAAGCCGTGGGTGCGCGCGCAGCTGGCGCGGTGCGGCGCGCGTCAATCCTGACCAGCCAATGGGGTGTCGGCGGCGGTATCATCCTGGCGCTGTGCTTTGCGCTCTTTGGCGGGGTGGCGATAGACGCGCTGGCAGCGTCCGAGGCTGTGCGCGAGGCAGGCCGTACATACCTGCCCTGGATGGTCGCGGTTCCGATCTTTGGTGCCGCGGCGTGGATGCTGGACGGCATCTTCATCGGCGCGACCCGCACGCGGGAAATGCGCAACATGATGATCTTGTCGCTTGCCGTCTATGGCGTGGCCGTGGTGCTGCTTGTGCCGCCTTTCGGCAATCACGGGCTTTGGGCGGCTTTGCTGGTGGCGTTTGCAGCGCGAGGTATCACGCTGGGCCTGCGTTATCCGGCGTTGGAGCGGGCCTCGCAACACAGCGCCTAGAGCCAGTCGTTCCGCCCGGTCCCAACAGCCTCTGCGACATTGGCAAAGCCGCCTTCCTCCAGCAGTCGGTCCAGTCCGTGCGCGATGCGGGGCACCAGCGCCAGCCCCCCGTAGACCAGCGCCGAATACAGTTGGACAGCGCTCGCTCCCGCACGGATCTTCGCATAGGCATCCTCAGGCGTGGCGACGCCGCCGACGCCGATCAGTGGCATCTTGCCACCGGTCAGCTGTGACAACCGCGCCAGAACGCGGGTAGAGCGCTGGAAAAGTGGCGCACCTGACAGCCCGCCTGCCTCGCCGCGCGCACCGCTCGTCAGGCCCTCGCGGTCCAGCGTGGTGTTGGTGGCGATTATGCCTGCTAGCCCGGCCTCCTGCGCGACGCCCGCGATACCCTCCAGCGCACCATCATCCAGATCCGGCGCAATTTTCAGGAATATCGGGATGGGCCGCTCCAGCCAGTCGCGCGCCTCCATTACGCCGGCCAGCAGTGCCCCCAGCGCGGCAGGCCCCTGCAAATCGCGCAGTTTTTCGGTATTGGGGCTCGACACGTTCACCGTGGCAAAATCCAAATGCTGGCCACAATGGGCCAGCACGCGGGCAAAATCCTCGGCCCGGTCGTCGCTATCCTTGTTCGCGCCCAGATTGAGGCCGATCACTGCATCCACTGGCCGCCGCGCTAGCCGCCGCTCTGCCGCCTCCATTCCAAGGTTGTTAAAGCCGAAGCGGTTTATCACGGCCCGGTCCTCTGGCAGGCGGAAGAGGCGCGGGCGCGCGTTACCAGCCTGGGAGCGAGGCGTCACTGCACCCACCTCGATCATGCCGAAGCCCGCGCGCGCCAGCGGCGCCAGCGCCTCGGCGTTCTTGTCGAACCCGGCGGCCAGCCCGACAGGATTGTCCAGCGCCAGCCCTGCTAGATCGCAGGCAAGGCGCGGCGACGTCACCCGTCCCGGCAGCGGTACTAGCCCCGTGCGCAGCGCACGCAGCGCCAGACCATGCGCGCGCTCGGGATCCAAGCGGTGGAGCAGGGCGAGCCCGGCACGGTCCAGCACGCTCATTTCGCGCCGGGCGGAAACTGGTGAATGCCCCCCACCAGCGGCAAGGGCTGTGCCCATGCCACATCATCCAGCCGCAAATCGCGGTAGAGATGTGGAAAGAGATCACCGCCTCGCGACGGCTCCCATTTCAACGCATCACTGAGCCGTGTGGCCTCAATCCCCAGCAGCATCAGGCCGTCAGCGTCCGCGAAATGCCGTGCGGCAGTCTCGGGCGCCTGACCCGGAGTCGATAGATGCACATAGCCATCGGCGATGTCCACGGGCGCGCCCGCACTCGTTCCGGCTGCGCGCAGCGCCTCCCACTCATCCATGCGAAATATCTTGTATAATGTCATGCCCCCTGATGCCGTGCGCCGTCGAGCGGGTCAAGCGGCTCAAACAGCGCAGTCAGTGCGTCCCCGACGTTCATCTTGGCATAAACACTCATTCGACTTATAGTTTTAATGCACACTGTGCGATGGGTCAGTCGCGCCACATTGGCAAAGTCATGCGGATCCGCCATAGACTGCGCATCACCGAAAGGCGCGTCCATGAGTCAGGTCAAATCGCAATACGAGGCCTATCCCTATCCCGCCCGCGATCCCGCGGACGAGGCCAAGCGCCTGATTGCCGGCTCGCCGTCGCATCCGCTGGAGATCGACCACTTTCTGTTTGGTGGTGCGCGTGACTGGTCCAGGCCACTGCGCGTTCTAATTGCGGGCGGTGGTACTGGCGACGGGCTGATTCAGCTGGCGCAGATGATGGCACAGCTACGCAAACCTTGCGACATTACCTATATCGACCTCAGCACTGCCTCGCGCCGCATCGCTGAGGCGCGGGCAAAGGCGTGAGGCCTGACTGGCATCCGCTTTGTCACCGGCTCGCTGCTGGATGCGCCGGATCTGGGTCAGTTTGATTACATCGACTGCTGCGGCGTGCTTCATCATCTGGCTGACCCGGCGGCAGGTTTTGCCGCCCTGCACGCCGCGCTGGCGCCTGAGGCGGCGCAGGTGGGCGGCGGTCTTCGCGCTGGCGCCTGAGGCGGCGCAGGTGGGCGGCGGTCTTGGCTTCATGGTCTATGCACCGCACGGGCGAGCTGGCGTTTATCCGCTTCAGGCGGCGTTCGGCGCCCTGCTTCAGGGAATGGCGCCCGAGACCCGGTTGCCTGCGGCCAAGACGCTGGTGGCCGCCCTGCCCAAGGGGCACGCCTTTGCGCACAATCCGAATCTTGGCGATCACAAGGGCAGCGACGCGGGTTTTTATGACCTGCTGCTGCACTCGCAGGATCGCGCCTTCGACGTGACTGAACTGCTTGAGGTTCTGGATGTCTCGGGCTGGCGCCTCGGCGGTTTCACGATGCCCGCGCTCTATGATCTGTCGCGCATTGCATCCGTCCCGGCGCATCTGACGGACGCGCAGCGCATGGCGGTGGCCGAACAGCTGCGCGGAACGATCAAGACGCATGTCGCGTATGCCGCGCCCAAGGAGGCGGCGCATGCCCCCGTTAGCGCCGGGGATAGCGCCGCCATCCCGCATCTCAAGGGCGTGCAGGCCGCGCCGTTGGCGCAGGCTATCGCACGCGGCGCATCGCCCAAGCTGAATTTCGGCGGCATCGATGCGGTGCTGAGCCTGCCGAGAGAGGCCGCGCCATTGATAGCCGTCATAGACGGGCGACGCAGCGTTGCACAGATCGCGCAAGCGGCACGTATGGATCCTATTCAGGCTGGCACACTATGGTCGAAAATCCACCGCGAATTAGGCGACTGGGGTCTCATGCTCTACTCGCGCGCGCTGTTTTAGGGCCGTTCAGTCCCCGTTGAACGCGCAGAGCGTGCGCACATCCATTCCCATGGTCTCCAGCCGCGCACGGCCGCCCAAGTCGGGCAGATCCACGATGAAGGTGCAGGCCGCGATCCGCGCGCCCAGCCGCTCAAGCAGCGCGATGGCCGCGCCCGCCGTACCGCCTGTTGCCAAGAGGTCGTCCACAATCAAAACATGTGCGCCTGGCTCGATGGCATCCTTGTGCAACTCAAACGTCGCGCTGCCGTATTCCAGTGCATAGTCCTGCGAAATAACAGCGCCCGGCAGTTTGCCCGCCTTGCGTACAGGCACGAACCCTGCGCCCAGATGGCACGCCACTGCACCGCCCAAAATAAATCCGCGCGCCTCCAGCCCGATGACCTTGTTGATGCGGCTGCCCTCCCACGGCGTGGCCATATCCTCAACCGCGCGGCGAAGGCCGTCTGGATTGGCCAGCAGGGTCGTAACATCGCGAAACATGATCCCCGGCTCCGGAAAGTCGGGGATCGTGCGGATCAAATCGCGCAGAGGCGGGTTATCTGCTGGGCCGGCCATCACGACGTGCCTCGCCGGATCAGCGCTGTGGCCAATCCCATCGTGATCAATGCACCGCCCCCCGCGCGGCTGATCCACGCGATTGCGCTGGGTGGTGCGATGCGCGCGTGCATCCGGTCTGCCAGCAGCGCGTAGGCCAGTGCATTCATTGCGGCAAGGCCAACGAAGGTGCTGATCAAAAAAACGAATTGTGGCGCAAGAGGCGCGTCGACCACCACGAATTGTGGCACGAAGGCGATAAAGAACGCGATCGATTTTGGGTTGAGCGCCGTGACGACAGCCGCGTGCCAAAAGACGCCGCTCCCTGTCACTTGCGCGCCTTGCGGCAAAGTCAGTTCCGTGCTGGATGCGCTACGGATCAGACAGATCCCCAGCCAGACAAGGTAAACCGCGCCGATCCATTTCAGCGCCGTGAAAAGCGTGGCAGATGCCAGCACGAGGGCGCCTAGGCCCAGCAGTGAGGCCGTCATCGCGACCAGATCGCCCAAGGCGACTCCGCCGACTGAGGCCAGCGCAACACCGCGCCCCTTACTGAGCGCATAGCTGAGGATCAGTAGCACGGTGGGGCCGGGGATTAGCAACAGTGCGGTAGAGGCGGCGACGAACGCAAGCCAAAGATCAGGCGACATGGATATACTCCTTCGGGCCATCGCGGATCAGCCCGCGGGCCTATTCAGCACGCGTCCGGCCACGGCGTCCAGTCTTTGCGTGACGTGTGGGTCGCGCGCGTCCGGGCCAGTCAGGATGGCAAATTCCAGCGCCCGGTCGCATCCCTGAGGGCAGGTTGCGCGATTGGCGCCCAGAATATCCGGCAGGCTGCGTACCATATCTTTGCCGCGTGCGGCATTGCCCGTCAGTGTGGCAATGATGGCGGTCACGTCGACCTCGCCATGATCCGGATGCCAGCTATCATAGTCGGTAATCATCGCGACCGATGCATAGCAAAGCTCGGCCTCGCGGGCCAGTTTGGCCTCGGGCATTCCGGTCATCCCGATCACGTCGCAGCCCCACACCTCGCGGTAGAGGCGCGATTCGGCCAGTGTCGAGAATTGTGGGCCCTCCATTGCCAGATACGTCCCGCTCTCGTGCACGGTCGCGCCTGCCGCCTCTGCCGCTGCGGCACAGGCCTTGCCAAGGCGGCCGCAAGTAGGGTTTGCCACGCTCACATGTGCCACGCAGCCGGGTCCAAAGAATGATTTCTCGCGCAGATATGTGCGGTCGATATACTGGTCGAGGATCACGAAATCGCCCGGTGCCATTTCTTCGCGGAAGGACCCGCAGGCCGACACGCTGATAACGTCCGTCACCCCCAGCCGTTTCAGTGCATCGATATTGGCACGGTAGGGCACAGACGACGGCGTATGCACATGCCCGCGCCCGTGCCGCGGTAGAAACACCATCGAAACGCCGCTCAGTGTGCCGGTCAGGATATGGTCCGACGGCGCGCCAAAGGAGGTGTCGACCTTGCGCCACTCCGCACCCTCTAGCCCGTCCATGTCATAGACGCCCGAGCCACCGATAACGCCGATCATCGTTTGGGCCACATCGCTCTCCTGCCTGCTGCTGCTTGTGCGAGTTTAAGTTGCGCCGCACCAGATTAAAAGCGGGGCAAAGCGTGGGTGGGGTCAAAAATTGGGCGCGTCTTCTCGTCTACCGGTTGGATGTAAGCGATAATTAAGGGGTTTCACGGCTAAATCTCTTTGTCGCTGGGATGGATCCGGTGGTTGGGCTGGTCACGGCACTGATAGGCGGGCGGCCCGGGGCATGATCTTGGGCGCGACGGGCGTGTTGGCGGTGGTCATGGTGGCGTTGGCGCTGCAGTCTGGTGTCGAATATTTCTTTGCGACATTGGCCTTGGTGGGTATTCTGAAAGTGAATACCGGTGTGGGGGAATGGGATAAATCCGTCCGCCTCGTGCCATATCCCATGATGCTGGTCATCGTATTCGGCCTTGATGTGCCACGCGCTGGCGACTTGTCGTCGATCAAGAGTATCTTTTCTAGCTTTTATAATCCGTTGGGTGAGAACTTTGGCCTTTGGGGCGCGCCGATGGCGCTGTTCAAGCTGAAAGCGTGGGAAATCACCCTGCCCTATGCGCTCACCCTCGCGGCCATCGACCAGATCGAAAGCCTGTTGACCCTGACCCTCGTAAGCGAGATCGTCTGCCTCCGGGGTGGCGCGTCGCAGGAACGTATCGCGCAAGGTTTGGCAAACACGCTGACAGGTTTCTTCTGCGCCATGACCGACCAGTTTATGACTAACTGTCACATCTCGGAAGGTAATATGGCTGTTTCCTAAACAGCTCTGGCTTGAGTTTGTGGCAGTTCTTCATGGCCTGCAAGGGCGACTTTCTGCCCAAGGCTGATTGCGGGAGCTGCTGGTTGTAGAGCCAGACATAGCGGTGCAGCGTCGTCTCCAGTTCCTCGCCAGATCGGAAGTG